>ENA-ORTQ01000056-ORTQ01000056.1-human-gut-metagenome-genome-assembly--contig:-NODE-56-length-131450-cov-7.234484_pt1 | contig 131450 bp, 131 predicted proteins | sample MGYA00241912_ERZ509188 | MGnify/ENA primary metagenome ERZ509188 (study PRJEB26280, sample SAMEA2338849) | human gut metagenome | biome: human gut; feature: human-associated habitat; material: faeces...
GCGAAAGTTGTGAAACAACGGAGCAATCCGTATCATTGTTTGCAATTCAGCAAGGCACAAAGTCCAAACTCGTTCATGCTTGCATGATAAGAGGTTGGACCTTGGTACCCGCCAAACATGAGAAAGTAGCGATTTATGCAATAAATCCGCGGATTTCGAATGTTTGCAGGATTGCGAAAGTTGTGAAACAACGGAGCAATCCGTATCATTGTTTGCAATTCAGCAAGGAGGAATATTATGATACAAATTTTCAAAAGAAACAAGAAAATCACAAAACTATTTTTGTTACTGTTTTTTTTATGCTGCACTGCTTTTCTTCTTATTTTTTACATAGAATCGGACAAGCCCATAACAAAGAAAAAGCAAACGGCAGCAAAAACAACTGCGGACAAACCAACATCCATTTCTTATTGTATGACTTCTCTTTCTGATGAAGAAGAATCGACATTGATTTATCATCCGACGGAACGTGTTTTGTCTCAGTTTATTCGCAAAAAAAATCAATATATCCGAAATATCTGGGATGAAAAATCCGGTTGGACGACTAACGTAGAATCATGGAAAATAAAGAAATCCGAAACACTAGAGCATTTTTCGTATAATACGAACGGGGCTCTCTATGCCTGCAAAAAGAAATGGTCAAAAAGTAAATTAGTAAAGCAATCCATTGTCTGTCTGCGAAATAACGGCAACATAAAAAATATAAATCTCATCCACTTAAACAACAAACAAAATACGGATGAAATCAAAGATATCCGGTGTAATGGCACTTCCATCGCCATCACCTATCAATACGGAAATGTAACAATATACAATTTATTAGAACGACTGGCATTTGGCGGCAGTTCCATAAGCGGTATGCCGGGGGAAAATATTTTTTATGATTTGCATTATTTAACGATTGAAACAAAAGAAACGACCGAAGAAATTTATCTGCGCGACTATGATATCCGCTCCGGTGAGGTCACACACACATTTCCACTGGGCAGTTTTGCACAAAAAAAAGAGGATTTCCACATCACAAATCTTGGAAACACTCTTTATGTTCTGACACCTCGTGGCTTGTTTCGCGGAGAATGCAAAAGCAGTTCCCTGCAAAAACTGCTTGCATTCCGCGAATTACAATTACCACCGCAAAGCAACATTTTAACCATGTTTTCCGGTTCTGCCGATTCGCTCTACCTCGTTATCAAAGAAGCAGACGGCAGCAAATCCATTCGGCTTATTCATCTTCCAAGCCAAAATCTTTCAGACCAAAATCATCCCGAGTCAAAGCATACTACACAAAAGGTCTGACACGGCTATTTGCCGGAAGAAGTGTCCTGCGATTTTTGTCCGTTCTGCCTCATGGCAGACATATCAGAAACGGTAATGCTTGTTGCCTTCTCACCATCCGTCTCCACACTGACCATGTCTCCCGGATTGATTTCACTTACCGATATTTCCGTACTTTCCTCACCGGATTTCTTATATATCTTGGTATCGCTGTCAATCTGGTAAGTCTTTGACTCACCTTTCTTTTTGCCACCATTCTTCGCATCTGCCGGTGGGGTTCCCTGCTGTTTATTCCCCTCGATTCCGGCAGCTCCGCCACTTGCTGCTTCCGGCTTTTTGTCATCCTGCTTATCCATAACTTCCATCACTATCTGAGTGTCTGAAACACTTGTCACACGCCCCATTACTGCATTTGCTGAACTCTCACTATCCTTTAAACCACATCCGGAAATGTTCATAGCTGCCAAACATAAAATCAGACTGGTACCAATTGCTCGAATCTTCTTTCCTTCCATATGTAACCTCCACTTCATATACAAATGATTTATTGTTATGGTCACATTGTATCGAAAGGAAATGGTCACTCTGTGTTTAGCCTGTGTAAAATGTGTGACCGATTATTTTGCCTGCAATTCGTCCAATGTCAAATCATAGGCAGGCAGAAAATCCTGCATAAACACTTCAACTTCTTCCATATTCATATCATGCAGTGCTTTTTTCGTCGTTTCGTATGCCGTCTTAAATTCCTGATTGCCGGAATTTAATTCCTGCTTACATTTAATCAGTGCAGATAACTTATCTGCCGCTTTCACAAGACGCCACTCATATGCTTTGTCCTCCTGCGGGAAAAACAATTTCTCATAATGCTTTTTCATATAATCCGGCAGTTTATCCACCATCTTTTTACTCGCAACATACTCCACCCGTTTATAAGCTTCTTTGATATCATCATCATAATACTTGACAGGCGTAGGCATGTCTCCGGTAATGATTTCATTCGCATCGTGATACATTCCCATGAGAGCAATTTCATTGGAATCTACGTGTTTTCCGCATTTCTCATTGGCAATGAGTGAAAGACCATGCGCTAACATCGCAACTTCCAGCGAATGTTCACTAATATTTTCCTGAACAGAATTCCGCATAAGTGCCCACCGCTCAATATTTTTCATACGTGCCATCATCGCAAAAAATGAATACATCCTAATTCTCCTTCAACATCTTTTTCATATAGTAACCCGTATAGGATTCTTCACAGTCCGCCACCTGTTCCGGCGTTCCCTGCGTAACAACCGTACCGCCACGGTCACCGCCTTCCGGTCCCATATCAATGATATAATCTGCCGTCTTAATCACATCCAGATTGTGTTCAATAACAACTACCGAATTACCGCCTTCGGTCAGCCGCTGCAAAATTTCAATCAGCTTATGAACATCCGCAAAATGAAGTCCTGTCGTCGGCTCGTCCAAAATATAAATAGTCCGCCCGGTACTTCTCTTACTCAATTCTGTCGCAAGCTTGATGCGCTGAGCCTCACCACCGGACAACGTAGTCGATGGCTGCCCTAATTTGACATATGACAATCCCACATCATACAACGTCTGAATCTTGCGGTGAATCGTCGGAATATTTCGGAAAAATTCAAGGGCATCTTCTACTGTCATATCTAACACATCATAAATACTTTTTCCCTTATATTTAACATCCAAAGTCTCACGATTATACCGCTTTCCACCGCAAACTTCGCAAGGGACATAAATATCCGGAAGGAAGTTCATCTCAATTTTCAATATACCGTCACCACTGCATGCTTCACAACGGCCGCCCTTCACATTAAAACTAAAACGCCCTTTCTTGTATCCTTTTGCTTTCGCATCCGGTGTCGAAGCAAATAAATCTCGTATCATATCAAATACACCGGTATAAGTTGCCGGGTTTGAACGAGGGGTTCGTCCAATCGGAGACTGGTCAATATTAATTACCTTATCTAACTGCTCCACGCCTTCAATTCCTTTATGCTTTCCCGGTATACAGCGTGCCCGATTTAATGTGCGGGTCAGACTCTTACACAAAATTTCATTCACAAGAGAACTCTTTCCGGAACCGGAGACACCGGTCACGCAGGTCATTACCCCCAGAGGAATCTTGACATTAATATTTTTCAGGTTATTTTCGCTGGCACCTTTTACTTTCAGATAACCTGTCGGTTTGCGTCTCTTTGCCGGCACCGGAATCTGCTTTTTCCCACTTAAATAAGCACCTGTAATCGACTCCGGCACTTTCATCAAATCTTCTGCCGTACCGCATGCAACCACGTGTCCGCCATTTTTTCCTGCTCCCGGTCCGATGTCCACAATATAATCCGCCTCACGCATGGTATCCTCGTCATGTTCCACGACAATCAGCGTATTACCAAGGTCACGAAGTTTCTTTAACGTAGCAATCAACCGGTCATTATCCCGCTGATGCAGACCAATACTCGGCTCATCCAAAATATAAGCCACACCGACAAGTCCCGAACCAATCTGTGTCGCCAGACGGATTCGCTGTGCTTCTCCACCGGAAAGTGTAGCCGTCGCACGTGCCAGTGATAAATAATCAAGACCAACATCCACCAAAAATCCCAGGCGGGAACGAATTTCCTTTAACACCAGACGTCCAATCTGCTTTTGTCTGTCGGTCAATGTCAATTCATCCATAAATTTCTTCAAATCAATAATGGAATATTCACTAATTTCTGCAATGTTTTTATCCCCCACCGTAACCGCAAGGGATTCTTTCTTCAACCGCTTGCCGCCGCAGACGTGGCAGGGCGTAATCTGCATAAATGACTCATATTCCTGCTTCGTAGTCTCCGAGCCGGTCTCACGATATCGCTTCTGCAAATTACCAAGCAGTCCCTCAAACGCGATATTATAAACACCGTGTCCATGTCTGCCGGTATAATGAACTTCCACACGCTGACCGCCGGTTCCATACCAGATTAAGTCATGAACATCCTCCGGATATTCGCCATATGGTGTATCTAAATCAAATCCATAAAACTCTGCCATCGCATCCAAAATCGCACGGCTATAACTATCCGGATTTACTACAGACTGCCATCCCGGTGCTGCAATCGCTCCCTGCGCAATACTAAGCGTCTTATCCGGAATAATCAAATTCTCATCAAACTCCATCCGGTAACCGATTCCATGACATTCAGGGCACGCACCAAATGGATTGTTAAACGAAAAACTGCGTGGCTCAATTTCATCTACACTAATTCCACAGTCCGGACAGGAAAAACTCTGACTGAAAGAAATTTTTTCTCCTCCAATCACATCGACAACCAATAAACCATCAGCTAACTTAAGCACCGTTTCAATAGAATCGGTCATTCGTTTTTCAATTCCCTCCCGAATTGAAAGTCGGTCCACTACAATTTCAATGTTGTGTTTTTTATTTTTCTCTAACTTGATTTCTTCATCCAGTGAATACAAATTGCCATCCACGACAACGCGCACATAACCACTGCGCTTTGCCTTATCTAACACTTTTACATGCTCACCTTTGCGGCCACGCACAACCGGGGCAAGCAGCATGATTTTCGTACGCTCCGGCAATTTCATAATTTCATCCACCATCTGGTCTACCGACTGTTTTTGGATTTCCTTGCCACACTTCGGGCAATGAGGAATTCCAATTCTGGCATATAAAAGACGAAAATAATCATAAATTTCCGTAACCGTTCCTACCGTAGAACGCGGATTACGATTCGTTGATTTCTGGTCAATCGAAATTGCCGGCGGAAGCCCCTCTAAGCTCTCAACATCCGGCTTCTCCATCTGACCTAAAAACTGTCTGGCATAAGAAGATAATGACTCCATATATCTTCTCTGTCCTTCAGCGTAAATGGTGTCAAACGCCAACGATGACTTTCCGGAACCGCTTAAACCGGTCAACACCACAAATTTATCTCTTGGAATATCCAAATCAATATTTTGAAGATTATGCTCTTTGGCACCTCGTATCCGTATTTCTCGCTTTGTATCCATACTAACCTCCATCGCTTTTTTGCTTCTAAAGTTCACTGCGGATTTCCTCTAAATGCTTTTTATATTCAATCATCCGGTCACGCAGTTTGGCAGCCTTTTCAAAATTCAACTCAGCCGCTGCCTGATTCATCTGTTTCATCATCTTAGCAATATGACGCTGCAATTCCTCAAAACTCATGGATTCCGGATCTTTCTCTTCTTCCGTAATATCCGTACCTGCTTTCTTTGAAATACGGATTCGATCACGCACCGCCTTCTGAATTGTCTTTGGCACAATGCCGTGTTCTTCATTATATTCTTTTTGTATCTTGCGGCGCCGCTCGGTTTCATCAATTGCCTTACGCATGGAATCGGTAATCTTATCCGCATACATAATAACATGTCCTTCCGAGTTTCGTGCCGCACGCCCAATTGTCTGAATCAAAGAAGTCTCCGAACGCAAGAAACCTTCTTTGTCCGCATCCAGAATCGCTACCAACTGAATCTCCGGAATATCAAGACCCTCTCGCAAAAGGTTAATTCCGACTAAGACATCAAACACATCCAGACGCATATCGCGAATAATTTCTGAACGCTCCAGCGTATCAATATCCGAATGCAGATACCGCACGCGCACCCCGACTTCCTTTAAATATTTCGTTAAATCCTCTGCCATTCGTTTTGTCAGTGTCGTAACGAGAACCTTTCCCTTCTTCTCGGTAACCTTTCGAATCTCTCCGAGTAAATCATCTACCTGTCCTTTAACCGGTCTTACATCAAGTTCCGGATCCAACAGCCCCGTCGGACGAATAATCTGCTCGGTACGAAGCAGCTCATGCTCTGTCTCATACGTCGAAGGCGTTGCCGAAACAAACATCATCTGATTAATATGCCCCTCAAATTCTTCAAAGTTCAGAGGGCGGTTACTTTTAGCAGAAGGCAAGCGGAATCCGTATTCTACAAGCGTAGATTTTCTCGACTGGTCCCCGGCAAACATCCCGCCAATCTGTGGAATCGTAATATGCGACTCGTCCACAATAATCAAAAAATCATCCGGAAAATAATCCATCAAAGTCATCGGCGTTTCCATCGGCTGTAGCCCGTTCAAATGCATGGAATAATTCTCAATGCCGGAACAAAAACCGGTCTCCCGTAACATCTCAACATCAAAATGTGTCCTCTCGGAAATCCGCTGCGCCTCAATCAGTTTATCCTCACTCTTAAAATACTTCACACGCTCATCCAGTTCTTTTTCAATTCCCGCAATCGCACGCTCCATCTTATCCGGTGCCACTACATAATGAGATGCCGGAAAAACAACCATATGCTCTAAGTCCGCCGTCGCCTCTCCGGTCACAACATCAATTTCCTGTATCCTGTCCACTTCATCCCCAAAAAACTCAACCCGAATCGCACGGTCACTTGCCGATGCCGGAAAAATCTCAACTACATCACCACGCACACGGAACGTGCCACGATGAAAATCCATATCATTCCGCGTGTACTGTATATCAATCAGACGCCGAATCACCTCATCCCTATCCTTTTCCATGCCCGGACGCAGAGATACCGTCATATTCTGATAATCGATTGGACTACCCAGTCCATAAATGCAGGAAACACTTGCAATAATAACCACATCACTGCGCTCAGTCAGTGCCGCTGTCGCCGAATGGCGCAGTTTATCGATTTCATCATTGATTGCCGAGTCCTTTTCTATATAAGTATCCGTTGAAGGCACATAGGCTTCCGGCTGGTAATAATCATAGTATGACACAAAATATTCTACCGCATTCTCCGGGAAAAATTCTTTAAACTCACCATACAACTGAGCCGCCAGTGTCTTATTGTGTGCAATCACAAGCGTCGGCTTGTTCAATTTTTCAATCACATTTGCCATCGTAAAAGTTTTACCGGAACCGGTAACACCAAGAAGGGTCTGAAACTGATTTCCTTCCTGAAAGCCTTTTACAAGAGCATCAATTGCCTGCGGCTGGTCACCGGTCGGCTGGTATTCGGAATGTAATACGAAATGGTCCATCGTTTATTTGTCCACCTCCGTCTGGATGAATTGGTATAACAACATAGGGAACAAATCATATGATTCATTCCCTATCGATAGGTCGTTCACTACTCGTGATACAAGTATAGCACATTGAAAATTGTATTGCAATGAAAAAATGAACATTTGTTCGTTTCTGTTTTTTCATCCACCACACCGACGCATTTAAGACCGCTGCAAAAATCACCCACAAAAGAAGCCATGCAGCCACCGGGTCAATGAGCCGCCATAAAAAAGCTATTCCAGTCCTTTGCGAAACCGGTCAATCATCGTTGCCGTAAGGCTTAAAAGATTTTTATCTTCTTCAATTTTATCCCGCTTAACAAAGCGTGCCGTTGCAAGTTCCGTTTCGTCCATTGTAATCGAAGTACCGCCATCTACTTCGCAGTAATAGCCAAGTAAAAGATTCGAGTCAAATCCCCACGGCTGGCTGTCAAAATAACGAATATTTTTCACACGAAGCCCCACTTCTTCCTGCACCTCACGCACGACCGTCTGCTCCGGTGTCTCACCAATTTCACAGAAACCGGCAAGCAGTGCACGCCCTTTGTAGGGACGGTCTGCATACGTGGAAATCAAAATAGAATCCTCATGAATTAACCCGATAATCACCGCCGGGGCAATCTTTGGAAAAATCAAATTTCCACAATGTGGGCACCTCTTCATCCGCTCCTTTTTATCATGCACGGTTTTTGTGCCACAGCGCCCGCAAAAAACATTGTCGCGGTACCAGACATACAAATGATATCCTGTCATACCGGCAAAGCAAGTGTATACCGGGTCATTTCTGCGGAGACTCCGAATTGGTTCATAGGAAAAAGAAAAAATGTCCGATATAAATAAACCTGCTGATAAATCCCCCGACATATAAAGAAAATAGCAGGTTTCATCAATCGAAAATAAATATTGTAATAAATGCTTTTCACACCCCAATTCACCATAGGTTGGAAGCACAATTTTTCCATCTTCAATCTGGCACAAAATCCTGTCATCCGGTTTCCCATGTCCACGAAAAACAAGCACAAAATCATCCGGCTTCGGACTTTTTGCGTGATAAGCATTATCAAACTTTTTTGGTGCAATTTCTTGTATCATAACCAGTTCTCCTTAAAATCAGTAAATATCTTAAATCACTTTTTTCATCTGCCAGCGCCCGGACAAATATCTCACAGCAAATAACAGCGAGCGGACCGCCCAGTCAATAAACATACCAAACCACACGCCCAAAATACCCATGTTACATACCACCGCAAGTAAATAACTGCAAAGCACGCGGAACAGCCACATAGAAATAATTCCTGTCAGCATCGTAAATTTCACATCGCCTGCTGCCCGCAATGCATTTGGCAGGGTAAAACTGAGTGGCCAGATAAAAACAGCAATTGTACTAAACCAGCGAAGCACCTCCGCCGCCATCCGGGTTGCTTCCGGCGAAAGAGAAAATACCGATACAATCGGAACGGCAAATACAAACAAAACTAGATTCATGATCCAATCTCCCAGATAAGCAAACAACATCAGTTTTTTCGTGTATTTTTTTGCCTGTGCCACCTCACCGGCTCCAAGGCAGGTTCCCACCACGGTAATCAGGGCAAGCCCCATCGACATCCCCGGAATATTAGGAAATTCAATAATGGAATAACTGACTGAATTGGCCGCGATTGCCGCCGTTCCAAATGATGTAATCATACTTACTACCATTAATTTTCCGACCTGAAACATGCTATTTTCAATACCGCTTGGAATTCCGATACGAAGAATCCGAAGAATCATTTTTTTATTCGGAAGCAGTGAAGAAAATTTCTTTATCTGCAAAGGATTATACGGGTGGGCAACCAAAACGGTCATACAGATTCCACAGACAACGCGGCTCACAAGCGTTGCAAGAGCCACACCAAGCACCCCATAGCCGAGTGCCACCAAAACTGCATTCAGCGCAATATTAATCGCATTCATTAACACACTGAGTCCCATGCTGACCTTGCTGTTTCCCACACTTCTGAAAATGGCGGCTCCCGCATTATAAATTCCAAGAAATGGATAAGAAAGTGCCGTTACAAACATATAAATCCATGCACTGTGCATAACCGAATCTTCTACACTTCCAAAGATTGCCGGTAACATCTGCTTTCCAAAAACAGCACAAATAAACGCTGCTGCCATGGAGAAAATAAACAACACCGTTTCCAACTGTCCTGCCGCATAAGTAGCATCTTTTGTATCACGCCGTCCGTTGTACTGACTGCAAACGACGGCACCTCCTGTCGCAAGTGCCGCCATTACCTGAATAATCAATAGATTAATATTAGTCGTAAGTGCCACGCCGGATACCGCTGCTTCTCCCGCCTTGGAAACCATCAGCGTATCCACCATGCCGACCATTACATTTAAAAACTGCTCAAACATAAGAGGCATCACAAGTGCCCTTAACTGTTTTCCTGTGTACATCATAATTCTCATATCCTTGCTTCATTTTCAACCATAGTGTACCACAGGTTTTTCTTTCCTTCAACTATCTAGTTATAACCGATTGCCATCAGGGTGAACTTCTTCGATTCACTTTCATCATTCATGCGAAGTTCAATTGTATGCTCTGCCTCGGCATCCTTTTCGATGGCTACATATACTTTACCATTATTCCATCCACTGGTATCATAACCACTCAGAGTTGTCTGAAGTTTTCCATCTACATACAAATCAGCCGAACCATATTCTGTCGAATTGCTTAATTTATAAATTAACGTAAGTGCTTTACATTTTACTTTTAATTTCAAAGCGTCCGTGCCGCTTGTTGACGTATGCATCCAGTTATCCGGGAACCATGCCGCGCCTTTTTGTCCCTTATACTCGTACTGGAAAGAGCCCGTTGCATTATCATTCTGATTAAATCCGCCGGAGCTAAATGATGTAATTGCATTGTCCTTTGTAACATCAGTCTTAGAATCCAACATCTTCATTCCTTGGTAAGCAGATGACTTAAGCGGTGCCATCGCATCCATATCAGTGATATTATCTTCTTCTGCCGTTTCTTTATCCATCTTATCAAACATGCGTGTAATACAGTCTGCCATCAACTGATAACCAGTGTTGTTTGGATGCAGAGAATCACCAAAGTACCATTTATAAAATGCTTTCTGGTCATTTCCACCAAAATAAGACGAAATCGCATTTCCCATACTAATCATCGGTAAATCATAATGCGCACCAAATGGACGATACTTGTTTTCACAGACAACACCGCCACTCGCCTTCTGAAATACTGAGAACACAAGCACAACGGCAGAGCCGGATTTCAATGCCTGGCGAATCAGTCCTTCATAACCTCGTCCTTCAGTTGCCGTACCATAATCATTTACAGCGAATTCAATGAACAGCACATCCGGATGGTCGCTTCCCTCCGGCAAACGATCAATCACATCACGGTTGTAACGTACCACACCAATATCGGATGGCGTTCCGCTCATTCCGGCATTGATAAAGTGAACATTTTCTCCATTGTTCTTTCCATATTTTGCTCCAAACGTCTTTGCGGAAACTTCCGCATAACACATGCTGTTTGGTTTTGCTAATGCGCCCTCTGTAATGGAACCACCAATGTAGGCAAGCGTGACGTCTTTTCCGTCTCTCGCATTTTGGATTACTTTCTTGATTCTTGCATTGTTTCCGGTTGAGTACACACTGTCTTCAATCATTTTCTCATACTCTTCGTCACTGACTTTATAGACATTATTCTGTGCTTTTCCGCTAATGATAACATCATCCACAAGGAATGAATCTATCGCGGTAGTCATGGTGAGTGTCATCGCTGCATCACCCTGATTTTTCGGAATCGTAATCTCGCCTTTGAGCGTAGTCCATTTACCGCTTGCGCATGCTTTTCCTGCATCTGCGTTTGAAATCAGCGTAACGTCTCTTGCCATTCCATTCTGGTCAGTATAAGTCATACGAAGTGCAATCTTCTGGCTTTTTCCGGTATCCTGCTTTACAACAATGCTGAACTGATAATGTTCACCCGCAATCACATACTCGGAAATTGGAAGTTTTGCACCATCTGTTTCACTCGTTCTGTCTTTCACAAGAAGACTGTTCATGCCGCCTTCTGTGTAGTTCTGTGAATTGGAAACTTCCAGTTTGCCACCAATCGGCGCAAATCCTTTGAGGTCCCCGTCTTCAAAATAGTTACTGTAGACTTCCGACGCAACCGGTTCCGGCGTCTTAATCGGCACTTTGGTCACCTGTGGTTTCTCCGATGGTGTGCTTGTCGGCTGATTTGTTGGTTTACTCGTCTGCACTGGTGTCTTCGTTCCCTTAACTGTCTTTTTCTTTGTTACAATAATCTTTACGGTTCCGATTTTCTTTGTCTTTTTCTTATACTTTTCCTTCACCGTAACTTTGGCAGTTCCGACTTTTACTGCTTTGACCTTGCCGGAAGCTGAAACTTTAATTCTTTTGTTTGATGCGGTAAATTTGTATTTTGCTTTTTTCTTCTTATTCTTTACCACAATCTTTTTTGATTTTCCCTGCTCAATCGTAATTGTTTTCTTCGCAGGTTTTGCTTTCTTTGCTGCCGCACTGCTGTCCGATGCCGTAGCCGTTAATGACACAACCATCGCCACAGCCAGTCCGTGGCAAAGTAACTTCTTCATTTTTGCGCAACCCATAATTGACCTCCTTTATAATTTTGTATTTATATTATATGGGGTTTATATAAATTTTACAAGATGGCATTTTTTCAAGTTTCGTAAATTATCAAGAAAACGGTTACGTTAAGTGGGCACTCCCGTTAAACAAACGCGTAAGGGTATCGGCATGTTAAATACACATGCTCGATACCCACGTGTTTGTACCCACTTATCGCAACCGTTTTCTTGATGATTTACTGGAATTCTGAAAAATTGATATCTAGCACTGTATATAAACTAGTTCTTGTAATGCATTTTTGGGGGGCAGGGCATACTTTTTCTGACATCCACCTGAAGCCCTGTATGACAACGCTTTTAATATTTCGCTGTATGCTTAGCAAAAAATGAGAATGTTTCTTTCACTATGAGGAACATTGAACACCGTCGGTGCCTAGAGGGCGTATTTTGCCCTCAGGCACCGCTACGTGTGTCTCTAAGCGGGAGCGGTTCCGAATGTGAAACAACATTCTCATTTTCTAGTTAATCATACAGTGAAACTAATTTATTCCAACCCTTCATTATAAATCCGATTGATGGCTGCCTGTGCCTGTTCCATCTCATGTTTTTTTATGATTCGGTCTCTGTCTTCTAAGATTGCTATCATTTCGTCGACAAGCTGTTCTTCTTTTAGCTCGGTCATGCGGTACAAATAGCCGAGCATTCGTGTCGCTGTATAATCGGTATTCATATATTTGTATGCAATCTCCCGGCACAGACTTTCAGCAAAGCCTTTTTGTAATAGTATTTCGTAAATTGCGTCACTTTTTCTTGTATCCATGAAATTCCTCCAATTTCAATACACTATTGCTCACCTGCATATTGCTACTTTCCAGACGTAACGACCGGAACAGATTTTGGAGACTTCTTTAGAAACCCGGCATTTTTCCAAAATCAATGCCATATGTGTAATACGTTCCCGTGTCTTTTCTCATAAGAAGTGCTTCGTTCATTTTTATGTATTCAATTCCTTTCACGAGAAATGATTTGCCAACGGCTGTGTTGTATAGTCCTTCGGTTAGGGTTTGGTAAGTAGGCATAGGCGCTCCTTTCTCTCAATCCATAAAATTACGTGCTGTTTATTTCCTGTTAATGAGGCTATTTTTTTGTGTTATTTTTTCTTGTTTCCGTAAAGAAATCATTTCTCCTATGAGTCTATACTCGGCACGTGAACCTTCCCATGCCTTTCTAAATTCCGGATCATTCTGTTTTTGTTTCTCAATTTCGTTTTTTACATTAATCTCTACAAATGGCATTTCTCGTAACCTCCTTTTATGTTGCATATTTTTGACAGATGGCAGGCAAAATTAGTTCTTCGCAACGACTCCATTTATCACTGAGCCCTTATATCTAAATCTCCCTCTGCCAACTCCGTAATCCTAATTTGATGTTGCCTCATCTCTGTATTTCTTCTCCAATCTATCACACACAGTATTAAAGTCTATTGTCTTTCCCTCTTTTATCTGTTCTAACCCAACCATTACAAGCTCTCGAACTTCTTTTTTCTGCTCATCTAAAGTTCTCTAGTAATCTTCATTTAATGCCGCAGCCATATTACTCAGTCCTTTCCGTTTACATTATTGCAGCAAATCAACTGATAGATTTTTAGTAAAAAAGCATTTTGTAAATCATAATAATCGCACCCAGCATACAAAAAATAATAGTAAATTTATCAAAACCACATATTTATGGCAAACCGGTTTTCTTTCCCATCATAATTTACAATTAAACAACCGTCATTAATACTCTTTTTCGATTTCCGTTTCAATTCCATACATAGTCTTGAAATATTCCAAATCAGCCGACGTTTTTATCAGCATAATTTCTCTCATTTTGCCTGTATGAATATTTTTAAATCCAGCAATCTGCTCCCCATTGCAAATGCTCGCTTTAATAATGGGCTTTTCATTTTCTCTGTCAAAATCTCCACTTGGCGCAGCCTTTTCTTTTTTCTTGAAAAATCCCATAGCAGCCACCTTCTTTCAGTTGGAATGTTTGGTCTTAGTGTAACATGGGTTGGGGGAGGGTGGCAATATATGTTTGAATTTTTGTTCCCATTGTCAACTTATTATCTCTAACATCTTACCGTACTTTTTACACACCTCGATTTCATATTTTATTTCATCTGTCTCATTTTCAAAACAAAATTTCTTATCACGCGATAAGATAATATCCATGTATCCAACACATCTTCCCTCAGGTTTCATATTAACTGGTCTTATATCAGTATTCATATATATTGTCGAACCTACAGCATTAGTTACCATTCCTTTCAAATATTTCAACATTGCATCACTAATACAAAGACTCAAGCTACCATATGTCCCTAAGTTTATATCAGGAACCCAATATAAATCTTTTCCAAAAGATTTTATATCTCCCTTTTTAGGATTAGAACCTAAATATGACAAAACCGAATACATAATCTCATACAGCAACACCGAATTACTGACCTCTCTGTCGCATACAAGTCTATGAACCAATTTGTTTTTTGTCATTATTTTTTCAATTGTCCTAATATCTAACTCACTTAACTTCAAAAACTCTATTATTGTCTGATCTATTTGTTTGTATTCTGAAAAAAGGCAGAAATAATCTTCAAATTTCTCCATTAATGACTTTTGCGCCATCCCTATTCCGATATTATATTTAAAGGATATAAATTTTTTCAAATATCGTTCTGTATCAACCTGATCACCATATATCTCCCGGATAGAATGATTAAGCTGCTTACTGTCAACTGCAATAATCACCAATACATTGTCGATTCCTTCAAACATGTGATGCAAACGTTCCAATATTTTAATTGCGTATGCCGGCATGCACCGATCCAATTCATCAACAACAATTACCATCGTTTTTGTAGCTGCTAATTCCTTAACTTGCGTTCTAACATTTTCCAGCGTTTGATTAAAAGCAAATAATGTATCAAATTCATTTTCCTCTTTTTTTCTTTTCGCTCCTTCAGTTCTAACGTCTTCTACAACCTGTACTAAATCAATTCCAATTTTATTCTTGACAAATTCTTTTGTCATATTCTTTATATATTTTTCTGCTGTTTTCCAAGCGTCTTTTACTACCCCGTCACATATTTTGTTTGCATTCTCTACTTTGTCCTTAAGTACGGAAATAATTGCAATTGCAGGCTCTTCATAATAGTCATATTTCCAACAATTATAATGAAACACAAAGTATCTATTATCTTTTGTTTCCTCGTTCTGTTCCAATTCCAGCTTTTCTTCCAGGCGTTCCAAAATGAACGTCTTGCCAACACCCCACGTACCTTCAATTGCAAACGAACAAAATGCTCGATTTATAGATGCACTTTGAACAATGCGAAACAGTTCAGAAATTTCGTTTTCCCGATTAAGTGCATCCAGTTTGTTTCTTTCTTCAGCCATTACCTTATTCCCTCCTCATTTTTTCTCTATCAGCGCAAGCATATCTCTTAAGTTACACTCTTTTTATAATCCAGATAACGTTCGCATTACCAAATCCACATCTTTGTTTTCTAATTCCTGAATAATATGCAGATACGTTTTCTGCGTGGTTGTCATACTGGCATGTCCCAATCTTCTTGCCACACTTGCAATGGATACTCCCGCAAACAAAAGCAGCGAAGCATGAGTGTGACGAAGTCCGTGAATTGAAATTTCTGAAATTCCACAAGCTTTGCAATGTCTTGTAAGAATATCATTTACAGTGGAATTGTACACCTTATCTTTGCCAACAAAAATGGGCTCATCCTCAGGCAAATCCTTAACCAACTCCGAAAACTTAACTACAATCTGCCAGTCTATTTGAATTTTTCTCACCGAGGATTTGTTCTTTGTAGGGAGAAATCCCCCTTCCCCTTTGTAATCCCACGTTTTACTTACAGACAATGTCTGTCTGGCAAAATCAAAGTCTGCCGGGGTGACAGCCAGTGCTTCTGAAAAACGCATACCGGTCTTTGCCACTAACAGAATAAACCAATCCCAATTAGGAGCTTCCTTAATATTCAAGTGCGAAATCAGCGTATGTAATTCGAACTGATTCAAATATTTGATTTTCTTTGGTTTTGGCATTTTCCCCTTGATAATTGCCTTTCTTGTTGGATCCCGCTCAATCAGACCTTCATCAACAGCATCCAGAATTGCTCCCTTCAACTGATGATGAAAGTCAAGCGTCGTCTGACGCTCGTGCTCTTTGGCGTAATCATTTAAAAGTTTTTGATACACGGTTCTTGTCAAATCGGAAACTTTTAATTCAGGCACCAGTCGCTCCACCCACTTATGGGTCATCCGATATTTCGCCAAAGTTGCATCTCTTATTGCATCTTTTTTGTATACATCAATCCATTGTTTGTAATAATTGCAAAACAGTTCCATACTGTTCATATCATTTAGCATAAACTACCTCCATTTCAAGTACTGCTCACGCTGATATAAACAGTAAAAAACAACTATCCGCGAAATTCAATGCACTAATTATTTAAAAGCGGTCTTATTTCTTCCTCCAAAGTTTTTCTAAGTTCTTCAATCATCATATTATAATACTTAAACTTTGGAATTGCTCGTTCTTGAGCTTCCTTAAAACTGGTGAAATCTGCGGTACTCTTGATGGCACTTTCATTTGGTATCTCCCCATTTCGGTAATGAGTTGCCGCATACATAACATCATCTTTTGAAACATACCATGTAATACTAAAATCCATTACCACTTTTTCAATACATTCATGTTTCATGTTCTCTACAATATTGAGAATGGACTGCCCTTTATACTTAACCTCGTCCTGTTCAATCTCTGATACCAAAGTCGACATAATATCAGCAACTTTCGGATTTTCTTTTCTGAGGTCATCAATGTACTGCTTAACTTCCTCCAACTGCTTCTGTCTTTCCTCCGGAGTCATTTCCACATCTTCATCCGGGGTCACAATATTTTGAATCAGATTGATAATATACTCATAATCAATCTTTGTATTACTATAAGCCATCAATTCGTAATCCACATCAATTGGCTGTTCCTCCATCTCGCTCTGTATGTCCTCGGCACCGGCTTTTAACTCTTCCTTTACATTCAGATAATGTCCTGCATAATCATCGTATTCGTCCTCGGAAATTCCATATTCCGTCAGCATACTATCCTCATACTGGGTAAATGATTTCAACTGCGCAAATAATTTATCAAAATTCTGAAAAGCTTTAACAAACAAAACCTTCTCTTTTTCTGACATTGCCGGAATCTCCGCCGGTGTTTCCGCCGATACTCTAAGTGCTTTTAATGCCTTTCGGAATGCAGGTTCAATTTCTTCCCATTCAGCTAATAACGCAATTTCTGTACTTCCTGCCGAATACAATTTCACCGCATTATCCACACATTCTTTGAATAATTTTGGTGCTTGGAACGTCACTATCTGACCATACGTTTTATTCTTATCAAAGATACGATTTGTTCTTGAAAATGCCTGTATCAAGTCATGCGGTCCCATCGGCTGCCTGTCCACAAACAACGTTGACATACATGGAGCATCAAATCCCGTCAAAAGTCTGTCCACTACAATCACCAAATCCAACTGCTCACTTCTGCTTTGGAACTTCGGTTCTTTCCTTGCCAGACGCTTGTTCAGATTTGCGTTATAACTTTGTATCTGTGAAATATCAAGTTTCGTACCAAACATTTCATTGTAGTCCTTAATTGACTCTTTCATCTTTTCCTGATTCAAATGAGAGCCTTCTTCATTTTCTGTCACAGAGTAAGTAATTGCAAATTTCGGAAAATCCGGTAAAATCTGTTTCACTTTCTCATCAATTTGAAGCTCGGTTTCCCCATTTTTGACTCTCTTTAAAAGTTCATAATACTTCTGCGCCAACTGAATTGAACCCGTAGTGAGAAGTCCCTCATATGTCTTTCCTTTTCCGTTTTGGAATCCTAATTTATGATACGATTTATTCAAAATCACATCCAAAACTCTCAACATATGTGTTTCGTTCTCATACATACTGCTATCTGTCTCATCATCCATATTTTTCGGTCCATTATGCTCTACCTGAAATCCTAATACTGCATTGTCATGAATTGCATTTTGAATCGTATATCGATGTAGACGCTCTCCATATAGTTCCTCTGTTGTACGTGGCAAATCTCCTAACTGCGGATATGGGTTTTCTGCAAATCTCGGTGTTCCTGTAAAGCCGTACCACAAAGAATTTGCAAAGAAACGTTCTAATTCGCGCTTTGTTCCCGGCGTTACCGCTCTATGACACTCGTCTACAACAAAGGCAATCTTTAAGCTCTTAATTTTGTTATACTCCGGCGTTCCCTCTGCTAATTTTTTTGTAATCAATCTCTGTAATTTCTGAATTGTCGTTACAATCATCTGACGGTCATCGGATTTTAGCTTTTTCTTTAAATCAAACACATTATCTGTTTTATCTACATCCACTAAATCATTATTTGCATATGTCTGAAATGCCATCGATGTCTGCGTATCTAAATCTTTTCTATCAATCAAAAAGATTGCTTTATCAATCGATGGAATATCCATCAAAAGATTTCTGGTTGCCTTATAAGATGTCAGTGTTTTACCAGAACCTGTTGTATGCCAGACAAAACCTGATTTTCCCGTCTTTGATGCCTCACGAATTGCTTCAATGGCGTGAATCTGATAAGGTCGAAGCAAAATCAGACGCTTCGCTTCCTCATCTAATACCGTATATCTCGCTATCATTTCATGAGCCTCCGGAATGCGAAGTACACTTTTAGCAAAATCCAAATAATCAGGAACCGGATTATTTTCATTATCTAACCAACCACTGATAAACTTCGGATTTAATTCCGTATCACTTGCCGCCGAAAAATATTTTGTATCAACACCATTACTAATTACAAACATCTGCACCGCTGAAAAATGCCTGTAAACTTTCCCTCTCCAATATACTTTTTAATCTGCCAGAAACCATCCATATAGGAATGTTGTTTATTTTTCAATTCAATATGTATCATAGGCAGACCATTAATCATAAGAGTGACGTCAAATCTTCTGTCCTGTGCCTTTGTCTGACTTTCCTCATCTGCCAATGCACGATACTGATTAATCACTTCATAAACACTGCTGCCACCGGCAATATGCTCATGGTTCATTACTACCAAATGAAGTCTCTCTGTATCACGCTGCACATGCACCATAACTTTTCCATTTTCACCAACCAGCCATTCTCCTGCCTTGTAGAAAGAAGAAAACTGTAATTGGTTTTTTACCTGTTCAAACTCTGTATCCGATAAAGGCTCTCCATTTAAACGGTCTTTGTTGTTCTGCTCCAGAATATATCTAAAATTATTCCAAAGGTCCTCTTCTGTCTTCAAATCCGCTCTGTAAGTCCACTGCGAATCTCCATAAACTAACTGATCAATCAATTTTTGTTCGATTACCGACTCTAATTCTGCCATAATATCCTCCTTAATTTGTATTGTTATGTTAATTTCTATATAAATAAGCACATTTTCAGTGCAAAATTCCTCATGATGATGAAGAGTGATGAGGTGGTCGAAGGCACGAAAACACTCTGCAATTTTGTCTTGTTCTAATACAGAAGGAAACATCATTTTTATGCCCATAAAATCATCGTATCCTATGTTTAATAATCCATCCATTCGTGCACCAGATGAAATCAACTTTCTCAATTCCCTATCTGGCATCTTGGTTGCAAAATAATATTCTATAAAATCAGCACTTCCGATTTCAACTTTAAAACTGTGATAAACCCTTGGGACAAGCGCTTCTTCATATGTTTGAAGTGAAAAAACTGTTCCATATTTTGCAAGTTTAGAGTTGCCATGATTATAAGATAATTCCCCCTTATGAAGTAATGTATAATTTTTCTGCTCTTTGCCAGCAATATTTCCAGAAAACCTATCCTCTTGCTTCATCCAACCGTTGGCAGCCGAAATTGTCAACGTAGGCAATTCCATCCTACCATCATTTCCTTGAACACGTGAACATATCTCCCCCAACTTACGCTGTTCCCAATCGTTCACCTTCTTTTTTGGCAAAATAACACACTTTCGATGATGAAGAGTGATGAGGTGGTCGAGGTTAGTGATAAAACAACCAATTCTTCTTTGCTCATCCTCTGAAGTTGGCAGATCAATCTCCAAATTTGAAAGGTCATTTGAGTTTATTGCCGGATAACTGGTACCTGTACAATTATCCAAAACAACCTTTACAAAACTGTCTGTTTGCAAAAAACACATAAGAAACTCTGCATCTATTTTAGGTCTCATATGCGCATACCCAGTAGAGAAAACATAGTTATTATCAGGCTTTGTAAACAAATAATTATTTCTCTGATACGGTCTTACAGTCTGAAAAAACACATCACCTGTCTGTGCTAATCGCTGAGCTCTCGAAGGCGCTGTTTCTTTTGACTCTGTTCTATGGGATACCATTTCTGTTCCTACAACAGATTCTAAATCAACATACTCAAACGACTCTGGAAGATCTGATTTTGGATTAAACTCTGCAACCTCATTCAACTTACGCTGTTCCCAATCGTTAGCAAATCCATCAAATCTGATTTCAGGAACTTTTTTGCCATTTTTAGGGAACATCTTTTGGAGCATACATTTTTTCAATTTTTTCGTTTCATCACACTTATGCTGATGAAGAGTGATGAGGTGGTCGAGGTTTGCAAAATATTCGCCAATTTGCTGTTGTTCTGGCATCGTCTTTGGCATCATCAATTCCATGTTCGCCATCTGCTTTCCAGATACCTCAACAAATGTTGATCCAGCACCAACTGTTTCACCATATCTCTTAAGTTCTTCAGACCTTGTAAAAATAAAGTACGAATCTAATTTTTCTTTATTCGGAACGATGGACTGAAAGCCTTGATTTGTACAGCCTTCTTTCAGTAAAATAGCGGTTTTTCCAATACCTGCACGTGATGTAAAGAGAACTGTTCCTATGGGAAGAATCTTAGCAGAACTCTTAGTTAAACCTTCCTCTGTTATTTTACGCTGGCTGGATTCCAAATAAATCTGTTCACCGATTTCTGCTGGAGCATACCAATCAATATCTCCATCCCAATATGAATCCACACTGGTACTTGGGGTTCCTCCACCAACTATCTCAGCCAGTTCCCCCAACTTACGCTGTTCCCAATCTTCATTGTAGCCTTTAAATCTAATCTTCGGTTTTCCCATCATCTCACCTCTCCATCTTTCCAATCAACTCATTGAGTGATGACATAATATCCGCATCAACTGACGTCAAATCCTTCAAAAGTGACACAAACTCACCTTGAACCTTCTCTATCTCTTGGTCTATGTCCGCCATGCTTTTTAAAACATCATTCAAATCAATTGACTCTTCTTCTTCAAATGTGTCCACATAACGAGGAATATTCAAGTTAAAATCATTCTTTTCAATATCCTCAAAACTAGCCAGATAGGATTCTTTTTCAACCGTTTTTCTGTCATTGTACAAATTCAGTACTGCATTAATATGTTCATCTGTCATTGCATTTTGCTTCTTGCCCTTATCGAATTTCTTTGAGGCATCAATAAACAAAACATCCCGTCCTTCTCTGTGTTTTTTCAGCACAATAATACAGGTTGGAATTGATGTATTGTAGAAAAGATTTGCCGGTAATCCGATAACCGCATATATATTTCCGGAGCGAAGCAGTTTTTCACGAATTTTTCCTTCTGCTGCACCACGGAAAAGTACACCATGCGGCAATACAATCGCCATAGTACCATTGCTCTTCAAATGATAAAGTCCATGTAATAAAAATGCATAATCTGCTTTTGATTTTGGTGCCAGTACACCATAGTCACTGAATCTCTCATCCTGCAAGAATCCTGCTGCCGCACTCCATTTTGCAGAATATGGTGGATTCATTAACACCATATGGAAGTCGGTTTCTTCTCCAGTTGGCCAATCTCCATCTAAAGTATCACCATTTCGAAGTGTCTGATTTTCAGGTACAATGCCATGCAAAAACATATTCATACGTGCCAAATTGTAGGTTGATGTGTTCAACTCCTGACCATAATACTTAATATAATTCGGCTCCGATGCGTATTTTTTCGCATTTAACAAGAGGGAACCTGAACCCATACACGGGTCATACACAGACAAGCCTCTTCTATTTTCCTGCCCTGCAATCGCAATCTTTGTTAATATTTTAGATACTGCCTGCGGCGTATAAAATTCCCCCGCTTTTTTTCCTGTTTCCGACGCAAACTGACCAATCAAATATTCATAGGCATTTCCAAGGATTTCTGCATCTGAATTAAGCAAATCAGCCTTGTCAATCTCTTTAATTAAATTTGAAATAGTATCACTCTGCTTTTGGTCTCCCGTTCCCAAACGATTGGAATACAAATCAATATCCGAAAACAAATCCGCAAACAATGGATCACTCTGCTCGATATTGTTAAATCCTTTCTGCAATTTTTCACGGTTAAAACAATTATTTCTTGCTTCCGTGGCAAAACAGGTATAGGTAAGTTCCGGCTCAATTATGTAATGACATTCTCCACGCAGTTCATCCTTCAATTCGGCAGCACTGTCATCCTCCAAAGCCTCTTTATAAGCATCCAATGCGACCTGCATATTCTCAGGTTTTTCGTCATAAATCAAATCGTAAACTTTAATCAAAAAAGAATCCGATAAATACTTATAAAACACAATTCCTAACAAATAATCTTTGTATTCATTTGCATCCATTTTTGAGCGAAGAATATCTGCTCCACTCCATAACACACTAATTAAATCTTTGCTGTTTTCTACTTCTGCCATTTTTTCTCTCCTTTTGTTTTTTTACGCTTTTTCATTATTTAGTACACCAGTTTATCAAACCTCCTTTTATCTCATGTTTCTGCAATCATTTTAGAGGTATTATACCATATAGGGTTGATATTAACAATTTGAGGGCCTATATAATTCTCAATTTCAATCTATCTATACCGCTACAAGGTTTTTAGCAATTTTTTTATTTGCTTTATTCCAATATAAGTTTTACCATCATAAGTGGCAAAAGACCTGCAATATTGGAGATTCTGTTCAAGCCATGTTTTAACCGGATCAACTTCCTTCTTATCCTTGTTGTCCCTATTATTATATTTGTTTTTTCCCAAAAACTTAATAAAAGCCTTACCTTCTATATCACTGCAGTGAATTTGCTTTATCACCTCAGATTCATCTTCTTTTGCATCAATAGTTTTAATCTTAACATTAATTTTCTTTGTATTCTCACGACTACAAAGAAAATTAATATATTTATTTGGACACATAATCCATAAAATATCATATCCCATTATTCTAGCAACAGCTTTTTTATATAGATTCTCAATACGAGTTTTCGAAACATACATAAATATCACCATAGCACACAAAAAAATAATAGCAATAAATATATAAGTTTCAAAATCACTTAATAGTAAATCATTTTGGTAACAGACAACGCAAAAAACCGCAGCATAAAATACTACTCCAATCCCCCAGCAACACTTACATAGAAAATTGCTGATAGGAATGCATAATTTTTCCATAAATATCGGAAATTGCAATATAAAACATGTCATAATCAAAATTACAGTAGGATATAGGATATCTCTCATATCTAATCGTATATTTTTTTCCCACGCTCCCCAAAAAGCAAATATCAACGGAAGAAAAAGCGAAACAATAAAAAATACATTATAATAACAAGTTGTTGCTTCTTTTTTTATCATTTCAGTTTGATATTCTATTAAATAACCAATGTACTGTAACAACTTTTCTTTATGTTTTTCAAAACACAGTTTTTGCCTATCTTTATCTATTTGTTCTTCACATTCTTTTTCCAGCATTTCCATCTCTTGCCATATATGTGCATCTCTTAGCAAATCATTTTTATCTCCATTTGAAGAATAGTTTCCATATGCATTCAGACACAGTTTTAAATCTCTTAATATGTATTGTGTATCTTTATCATATTTTTCTACGTTTCCAAGCTTTCTTGAAACATTTCGGAGTTCATTTCTTCTTTCTTTCGCCTCTTCTATAAGATAATTTTTCTTCCTATCATGGTCGTTGGAAAGTTTCGTGATAACGGCAGCCACAACACCAGAAGATAATACACTTGCTAGTATTTCACTCATTATGAATTCCCCTCTTTCGTTTGTTTTTCATTTATTTTCCCACAAAAAATCCCCAACTCACATTCCTGCGTTCTGGGGATTCATACATTCCTATTTGTCTATCCCCATCAGCGCTTTATACGCCAATATTATCACACTTCAAAGATGATGTCAAAAAATATGTAACTTTTTGTAATATTTTTATATCCATCATCACCAAATATTTAATTTTTTATTTATTATTCTGCCAACTCCTTTTCTATTTTCTCGAAAAGCACATCAATTTTTTCCTTCGGTTTCTCAACTCTACCACACTCCGATGTCCAATAAACACCCCTGCAAAAAAAACTCACTGTTTATTTCGTATGCGTTTAAATATCTCATACTGACGTTCCAATTCTTGCTTCTCATCAGTTAGCATTCCTTTTGCCTCTAAAATCCGCTCAATTGCCTGTGCCGGGTCCATCGTATGATAAGGCAAAAATAAATCTCTCAATTCTTTGGGTTTTACTATTTTATATATCTGAGCAGATGTCATATTGTAAGTAAATGCAAAGTATCTATAAATGTAGCCAATCCAAAACATTTCATTTCTTGTATATTTCACCGAACCATAATTTGAAATGCCGTACTCTTCGTCTATCAACTCTAAAATATCGTTTGCCTGAATATTGCTTTCAAGAATGGATTCGTTGTCAAATCTTTTTGCTATCTCACTCTTCATAAAACGTCTAATGAAAATTTCGGAACTTGTATCCATTTTCTCAACAGATTTTTCAAACGTCTCTGCCTGTAATGTACACAAAATTACGCCATCCTTTGAAATCTTTCTCATGCATTTGTCACCTCTTTACTTCAAAATTTCATCAATATACAAGCCCTGCCCTCTATATTGCCTCTTTGCTAATTTAACTTTATCATCTCCAAGTTTTGATTCCTCAAACCTTATATTTTTATAGTATTCTCTTTCATTATTTGAAATATAACAACGCTCTATAAGTTTTGCCTGAGACGCAGCTTTTTCACTAATAAATATATACTGCATGCCCAAATTTGTTGCTGCCAAACAATGTTTGCATTGCTCGTCCGTAAGTTCTCCTGCAATAAATGAGTTGATAATCTGAAACATACGATTATCTGCAATGGGAGCAATTACGTAATCACATTCTCTTGACTGTTTCACAAGTGCCTTTATTTTCGGGTGCGTCTTATACTCTTCTAGTGTTCCTCTGTAATATGCAATCGTCATCATCCATTCTTGATTTACTTCATATCTTTTACATTTCAGGTTTTTATCATCAAAATTCAAATAATAAACCGATGAATGATCGAATCCTGAAACAAAGGATATTGCTTGCTCGTAAGTTTCCCCGGTATAAAATCCCTGTCCAAAATCATTATTTTGCCTTCCATAATGGACATCTATTTCTCCGTTAATTTCGCTTTTTGCACCGTGAAATAGTAATTTTGCATTGGTTCCTAAATCATCTCGCCAAAGCATTTCCTTTAATTTGTTTATCTTGATTTTTTTATCAAATGCATACGAATATACACTCTCTAAAAAATTTGAAGAGGGTTTCGTTTTTCCTAATTCATTTCTCGATACAGTCACTCGCTCTACACCAAGTTGAGACGCAAATTCACTTTGTGACAAACCTAGTATCTCGCGAATTGATTTCAAGTCTTCTGAAAAATTATAATTCATTGTAATCACCACCTAACTTATTTATAACATATTACTCAAACAAGTTCAACACAAAAAAACATTTCCATAAAAAACAACCCCGCACTTTCCAAAGTACGAGGTCATTCAAATGATTTTTATTCAGTTTCCTTTTGTTGATACCATATGCACATCCATCTGTGGAAATGGGATGGAAATACCGGCTTCGTCAAACGACTTCTTAATCTGCTCGGTCATTGCCCAGCGGGTCGTCCAGTAATCTTCCGGTTTCACCCAGAGCTGAATCAGCAAAATCACGGCACTGTCACCAAGCTCCGAAACGACAACGCGAATTGGTTCGTCAGGAAGTCTGTCTTTCTGGCTCTCACCAATTTTCATCAACACTTCTTTTGCCAGGTTAAGCGGTGCGTCATAAGCAATTCCAACTGAAATATCCACACGGCGGCGGTCTTCTTTTGTTGCATTGACAATGTTAGAATCCGCCAGTTTTCCATTTGGTAAAATGACGGCACGGTTATCAGCCGTTGTCAGCGTGGTGTAAACCACATCAATCTTCTGAACAACGCCTTCCACATCACCGACAATGATGTAATCACCGACACAAAACGGCTTCATAATCAAAATCAGGACACCACCGGCGAAGTTGGCAAGGCTGCCCTGAAGAGCGAGACCGATTGCAAGACCGGCAGAGCCGACAATCGCTACGATTGAGCTGGCTGCAAATCCAAAAATCTGCGCCACGATAATGATAAGAAGCACATACAGTGCGATTTTTCCGGCCGATAGAAAGAATGAAATCACTCCCGACTCCATCTCCCTCTTCTCCATCGAGCGGCGCACAATTTTCAATAGCTTTTTTATCAGCTTTGAGCCTACCGCGAAAACCAGGATTCCAACGGCGATAGAAAGAAGGAAATCCATCCCGCGTGGAATCAGCTGTTCCGCATAGGAAACCAATTGCTGCATCACATTTACCATGATTTAACTCTCTTTCTTTTTGCGTCCTGCTTTTGACGGCACTTTTGTGCAGGTAAATACCTGAATGGCAAGTGGCGCAAGACGACACTCAATCGAATTTACTCTGCCATCCCAGTGCTTGCGTTTGGACTGTTTTACGCGCGGATTCACAAATCCGGTTCCGCCGTATTCGGACGCATCACTGTTAAAGATTTCTTTGTATTTTCCGGCAAACGGCACACCGATACGGAATGCCTCGTAAGAAACCGGAGTAAAATTGCAGACAACCAAAAGTGTTTCGTCTTTGCTTTTTCGTAAAAAAGCAATTACACTGTGATCCGCATCCAATGTACTAATCCACTCAAAACCGGCAGGACGTGCATCCAGTTCATACATCGCCGGATGTGCCAGATAGAACGAATTGAGAACACTGACATATTGGCGCAGTCTCTCGTTATCCGACATTTCTCCGTCTACGGCATCCAAAAGATTCCAGTCGAGTTCCCGTTTCTCCGAAAATTCTCTTTCCTGTCCAAATTCCTGACCCATAAAAATCAACTTTTTGCCCGGATGTGCTGCCATGTAACCGTACGTCAGACGAAGTGTAGCAAATTTATCCGAAATACTTCCCGGCATTTTCGTAAACATGGAGCCTTTCATATGAACGACTTCATCGTGGCTCAAGACAAGCATAAAATCCTCCGAATACTGATAAATCATGCTGAAAGTGAGCATACCATGACGCCCTTTACGAAACAGCGGGTCGGTGCGGATGTACTCCAGATAATCATTCATCCAGCCCATGTTCCATTTCAAATCAAAGTCAAGGCCGCCCTCTTTAACAGGACCGGTCACCTGCGGCCACGCCGTAGATTCCTCAGCAACCGAAAAGCTTCCATCTTTTCTTTCATGAATTTTTTTGTTCAAATTCTGTAAAAATGCAATGGCTTCTAAATTCTCATTTCCGCCATAAACATTGGCAACCCATTCGCCATCTTCCTTGCCGTAATCAAGATACAGCATCGAAGCAACTGCGTCCATCCGAAGTCCGTCAATGTGGAAACGCTCCAGCCAGAACAGCGCATTGGCAGTAAGAAAATTGATTACTTCCGGTCTGCCATAATTGTAAATCAGCGTACCCCAGTGCGGATGTTCGCCCTGACGCTTGTCCAAATGCTCATACAGACAAGTGCCGTCGAAACGGGCAAGTCCATGTTCGTCTTTTGGAAAATGCGCCGGTACCCAGTCTAAAATAACGCCAATTCCATGCTGGTGCAGAAAATCTACCAAGTACATAAAATCATCCGGCGTTCCATAACGGGAGGTCGGTGCATAATAACCGGTTACCTGATACCCCCAGGAAGCGTCATACGGATGCTCCATAATCGGCATCAGTTCCACATGCGTGTAACCCATTTCCTCACAATAATCGCAAATCATCGGAGCAAGTTCACGGTAATTATAAAATTCTTTTTCTGTATCTGCCGGCTTTTTAAATGCGCCAAGCGCCACTTCGTAAACAAGCATCGGCTCCTTTTTCGCATTCCATTTTTTACGCTCGGTAAGCCACTTTTCATCTTTCCAGTGATACTTATTCAAATCCCATACAATGCTTGCCGTCGCCGGACGACGCTCTGCATAATTGCCGTACGGATCTGCTTTCATCACGCGCTTTCCATCCGCGCCCCAGATTTCATATTTATACAAATCTCCGGCACTTACACCCGGAACAAACAACTCGTAAATTCCTGCTGCCTCCAGATAGCGCATCGGATTTCTCGCTGCCTGCCAGTCGTTAAAATCACCTACGACGCTAACCGCCTTTGCTTCCGGCGCCCACACTGCAAAATACGTTCCTTTCACGCCCTCGATTGTCATCGGATGAGCGCCCAGTTTTTCATAAACGGTATCGTGAATTCCGTTGCTAAACTGCGTCATGTCCACGCCGTCAAACAAAGAGTCTACTGCATAAGCATCCGTTTTTTCAATTTTCTTTTTCCCCTGTTTCAAGACAAAATGATACGAAGGAATCTTTTTTGCCGGAATCAATACCGCAAAATACCCGGTCTCGTCCATTTTTGTCATTTTGTATTCTTTTTTTAAATCCTCACCGGAAACGACAATCGAATCTGCCTCCGGTTCAAATGCCGTGATAAGCACATGGCTTTTGTCCACCTGCTTCGGTCCAAGAACCGTCTCCGGTCTGCCGCACTCGGCATACATAAGCGCCTCAATTTCCGGCCACTGCATATAGTCTTCTAATTGTTTTGCCATAATCTTCTCCCTTTTCTTTACTCGTTATACCAAGCTACAATTTCTTCCCCATCTTCTGTGTATTTTTTCTCTTCTTTTGGCATATATTTTTTCATGACATGCTCCATTGGGAACGTGTACAAAAGGGAAGCAGCACCCGGCGCAAAAATGAAAATAAGCACCACGTTTGTCACCATGCCAAACCAGATAAGTGCTACCGTTGCCGCCAGAATCACAAGCATCAAAAGTGTATGCAGAAAATGACGGAACGCGCAATATAAACTCAAACGCAGAATCTGCGAGAATTTTGTTCCAAAGCGTGAAATAATTGGGTAAATGTAACAGCTGATACACAAAATGATAAACAAAAGGGCGTAATACGCACCAATCAGATACCCGCCTTTTTCACCGCCGGTCTCCGCTACAATATTCATGTTCAGCCAAAGAAGCACCACGATAATTGCCGTTACAACCCACGCAATTGTGGACTGCAAAAAGTTTGTCTTAAAACTGTGCCAGAACTCACGCCATACATAACTGCGGTTGTGGCGCAGCACTTTGGCACTTACATAATACAGCGATGTCGTTGCTGCTCCCACGGTAACAATCGGAATACAAAACACGAGATAAATAAGTGTCAGCCAGCCAATATCAAAAATTTTGCTGAGCGTGCGCATTACCATATTGTCCGAATTAAAAAACTTATCCATTTAAATTTTCCTCCTTAGATTTCGTGAATAAATAATCCACTGCGTAATTTCGGTTCAAACCACGTTGATTTAGGCGGCATCAAAAGTTTTTGGTCTGCCACGTCAAAAAGTTCCGTAATGGATGTCGGATACATGGAAAATGAAACTTTCATGTCGTTATCTGCCCGACGCTCCAATTCTTTGAGTCCGCGGATTCCTCCGATAAAATCAATCCGCGAATCGGTACGCGGGTCGCCAATACCAAGAACCGGTCCCAAAAGATAATCCTGCAGCACCGATACATCCAGTGAACCAACCGCATCTTTTCCTTCAAACAACTCTGGTTTTGCTATCAGGCGGTACCACTGCTTGTCGAGATACATTCCAACTTCGCCCTTCTTTTGCGGGCGGACAGCGCCATCTTCTTCATTTACCTCAAAGCATTCAGCTACTTTTTCCAAAAATTCGTCTTTACTTAATCCATTTAAATCTTTTACGGTGCGGTTATAATCCATAATCATCAACTGGTCATGCGGGAAAAGCACTGACAGGAAATAATTAAATTCTTCATCCCCGGTATAACCCGGATTTTCTTTTCTGCGTTTCAATCCGACTTTCACTGCCGAAGCTGCACGGTGGTGGCCATCTGCAATGTAAATATTTTCAATATCCGCAAACGCTTTTCCTAATTTTTCTACGTCCTCTGCCTCCGCAATTTTCCAGACGCGGTGTGTAATTCCATCCACCGCCGTAAAATCATAAATCGGCTCTTCTTTCTGTTTTTTCGCCACAATTTCATCAATCACTTTTTCACTGCGGTATGCAAGAAAGATTGGTCCGGTCTGGGCATTACACGTGTCCACATGTGTAATGCGGTCAATTTCTTTGTCTTCTCTTGTATTTTCATGTTTTTTGATTACGCCATTTACATAATCATCCACGGATGCGCAGGCAACAATTCCCGTCTGTGAACGTCCATCCATCACAAGTTCATATACATAATACGCAGAATCTGTGTCTTTTATATAAACACCGTCCGCAATATCTTTTTCGAGCAATTCTTTTGCTTTTTGATAAACTTCCGGTGCATAGGTGTCCACCGAATCGTCAAAACTGGTTTCTGCACGGTCAATTTTTAAAAAAGACATCGGCTCACGAAGAACTTCTTCTTTTGCCTCCTGTCGATTATATACATCATATGGTAAAGCGGCGACTCTTGCTGCTTTTGATTTTTCAGGTCTTACACATTGAAATGGTCGAATGACTGCCATATCTGTTGTACCTCCTATCTGGATTTTCTGCTTTTCTAACGTATCATATCTATTATACCGAATTCCATGAGTATTCGCAAGCATTTCGGGGCATACTGCTTCTAGGAGGGATGGTTTTGAATAAGAAATTAAAAAAACAGACAACTGATTTTCTGAAATGTGGTCTCATCGGCTGGGGCATGGAATGTTTATGGACCGGATGTGGCTCTTTGTGCGGAGAAAAAAACAAAAAAATGCCCTGCCAGACGTCCATCTGGATGTTCCCCATTTATGGCATGGCGTCCGTTCTTTCTCCCCTCTGCAAAAAAATGCAGGGCAGGCATGTCCTCGTGCGCGGCTCCGTCTACACCGCCTGTATTTTCCTCACCGAATACAGCACCGGCTCCTTCTTGAAAAAACGCGGCTGCTGCCCGTGGGATTATAGTAAATCCAAAGCAAATTATAAAGGAATCGTCCGCTTTGACTACGCCCCACTCTGGTTTTTGGTTGGGCTGATGTATGAGAAGGTGTTGATGAAGTAGGAATCGGGCGGGCTTTTTGTTTTCGAGTAGTTTATTAAAAAAATATGTATCAAGTGGGCGCTCCCGCTCGTTGAGTGCGTAGCGGTATGGGCACTGAAAATACCAGTGCTCTATACCGACGTACTCAAACCCACTTGATACATATTTTTTTAATAAATTACGAAGATAAAAAGTCGTACAATTCTTGATACAGGGCGTCTCTTTTAATGCAGGTAAGTGAAGTATGCAACCTTAACCTTTATAAAAAGCGAAAAGAGTTGCATGAATTTTGAAAAGAAGTGTCTGAAAACAACCAAAAGGCAAGAAATTCATAGAAAGAGTTGCATTTGCCCTGTGATTTTCTTTAATAAAGGCTGATAATCAGGCAAATATGCAACTCTATAAGACAAATCAAGTAAAAAGCGTTGTTTGGGCTCGATGTTGCGCTTAAGTCGCCCCGATTGTGCCAAAAATTTGTTGCCAATCGATTTGGAATTCCAGTAATACAAAAGAAAAACTTTGAGACTCGTGGGTTTTGAGTACGTCGGTATGTGGCACTGGTAGTTTCAGTGCTCATACCGCTACGCACTCAATTAGCGAAAGCGCCCACGAGACGCAAAGTTTTTCTTTTGAATTACGGAAACCAAAAAAATTCCAACAAACATTTATCACAAGCTTACCTTACTTAAGCACCTTCTTACATACCTCCTGCAAACAACACTTTTCACAATAGGCTTTTCTTGCGGTACATACTTCCCTGCCATGATTAACAAGGCGGTGGCAGAAGTCGCTTCCCTTCTCGCCGGGAATGATTTTCCAGAGAGCCATCTCTACCTTCTTCGGGTCTTTGATGCCGTCCACGAGTCCCATCCGGTTTGTGAGGCGGATGCAGTGTGTATCGGTAACAATTGCCGGCTTTCCAAAAACATCGCCCATAATCAGGTTGGCGCTCTTTCGTCCGACACCGGGGAGTTTTAGCAATTTGTCAAAGTCATCCGGCACCTGTCCGTTATATTGTTCTACAAGCGTAGTCATGCATTTATGAATATCTCTTGCTTTGCTTTTACCAAGTCCGCACGGCTTCACAATCTCTTCGATTTCTTCCGGTGTGGCGGCGGCAAGTGCTGCCGGTGACGGATACTTGGCAAATAAATCTTTCACCACAACATTCACTCGGGCGTCCGTACACTGTGCCGCCAAACGCACGCTGACAAGCAGTTTCCATGCCTCATCATAATCAAGTGTACAGTCCGCCAGCGGATATTCTTTTTCCAGCAATTCAATAATTTTTTCTGCCCGCTGCTTCTTTGTCATACCGGTATCACCTCGTAAAATTCTATCATAACAATTGTGAATTCAAGAAAAATTCGATATATTCCCAGACCTCATCCTTTCCCTCTTTCGTTGCTGAGGAAAATGGAATGACCGGCACTTCCTGCGATAAGCCAAGTTTCTTTCGGATGATGGAAATATTTTTATTTCTTGCATTTTTCTTTATTTTATCTGCTTTTGTCGCAATAATCAGCGGATTAAATCCTTTTTTGAATAACATCTGATACGTTTCAACATCTTTTGCGGTCGGTTCATGGCGGATGTCCACAAGTAAAAATACAACTCTCAGTGCGTTTGAAGTATCCAGATAACGCTCAATCATACGCGCCCATTTTGCCTGAATCTCCTTGGAAATTTTAGCATAACCATATCCAGGCAAATCCACCATGTAACATAAATCATTGATGTTATAATAATTGATGGTCTGAGTTTTACCCGGCTGGGACGAAATGCGCGCCATAGATTTCCGGTTCCAAAGCGTATTCAAAAGAGAGGACTTTCCAACATTGGAACGTCCCCAAAACGCCATTTCTATTTTGTCATGCTGCGGCAGTTTACTGGTAATGCCGCATACTGTCTCTAATTCTAACGATTTTATCGTCATACTTTTCTCCCTTCACATGGCAAATGGCCACTACTTTTGAACAAGTGCTTCTTTCAAAACATCCGAAATCGAACCGGCAAAAACAATCTGCATACCTTCTGTGATTTCTTCCTCCAGTTCTTCAACATCCGGCTTATTTTCCTTTGGAACTACAACCTTTTGGATGCCCGCCTGTTTTGCTGCCAGCAGTTTTTCCTTTAAGCCGCCAATTGGCAGAACCCGTCCGCGAAGTGTAATCTCACCGGTCATCGCTACTTTTGCCAGTACCTTTTTCCCGGTTACCGCCGAATAAATCGCTGTCGTCATCGTCACACCGGCTGACGGACCATCTTTTGGCACCGCACCTTCCGGTACATGGAGATGAAAATCATGCGTTTTGAAAAATTCTTCCTCCTTCGGAAGCAGCGCACGCACAAGACTCAGTGCAATTTCTGCTGACTCTTTCATTACATCGCCAAGCTGTCCGGTCAGTTTCAAATTACCCTCGCCCGGCATCGTATTCACTTCGATTTCTAGTGTATCGCCGCCAACTTCCGTCCAGGCAAGCCCACGAACAATACCAATCTCATCTTTTCTTGCTGCCTTTTCTACGCGGAAACGCTTTTTACCAAGAAAATCTGTAATATTTTTAGAAGTGACGCGGATTGTCTCCGTTTCACCTTCCATGATTTTTTTTGCACATTTGCGGCAGACTTTTCCAATCTGACGCTCTAATTCACGGACACCTGCTTCCTTCGTATAGTGTGAAATAATCGCACGCAGTCCACCATCCAGAATCTGTAAATTTTTCTTCTGCAAACCATTTTTCTCAAGCTGTTTTGGAATCAGATAATCTTTTCCGATGTGGAACCGCTCATTTTCCGTATATCCGGCAATAGAAATTAATTCCATTCGGTCAAGAAGCGGTCTTGGAATCGTTTCTGTCGTATTTGCCGTACAAATAAATAATACATCCGACAAATCAACCGGCAGTTCAATATAATGATCCACAAAATTCCGGTTTTGCTCCGGGTCAAGAATCTCTAACAAAGCCGATGCGCAATCCCCTTTGTAATCACTTCCGACTTTATCAATCTCATCCAAAAGCATCAGCGGATTTCTCACTTTCGCCTTCTTCAGCCCTTCAACAAAACGTCCCGGCAAAGCGCCCACATACGTCCGTCTGTGTCCACGAATTTCCGCCTCATCGCGAACACCGCCAAGACAGATACGCACATACTCTTTATCAAGTGCTCTGGCAACCGAACGGGCAATCGATGTTTTACCGGTACCCGGTGGTCCCACAAGACACAAAATCGGACTCTCACTCTTATCCGTCAGACAGCGGACAGCCAAAGATTCCAAAATGCGCTCTTTAACTTTTTTAAGTCCGTAGTGATCCTCCTCCAAAATCTGCTCCGCATGCACAATGTCATTGCGATCAATCGAAGCTTTGTCCCACGGAAGTGCCAGAAGATTTTCAATATAGGTGCGCTCTACAATATGTTCAGATGAGCTTGTTGGAATTGCATCCAGACGCTTGATTTCTTCTGCAATTTTCTGATATACCTCTTCACTGCATGAAAGCTGTTCTAACTGTTCTTTGTATTTTTCCTGATATTCCTCCGCAGACGCGCCATCGCCTAACTCATTGCGTATCACTTTCATCTGCTCACGAAGGAAATATTCTTTCTGGTTTTTATCAACTTCTTCTTTCACTTTGCGGCGGTATCCCTCACGAATCCGTGATAAATTCACCTCATTCGTAAGAATCCCTGCCACCATTTCATAACGAAGTTCTAGGTCAAGGCACTCTAAAATTTCCTGGCGTTTGTCAAATCCCATATTGATATGCATCGCAATTAAATCCGTCAGTTTTCCTAAGTCCTTCATACCTTGGATTTTTTCCAAATCACTCCGGCTTGCCCGCGGATTTTCATTCAAATAAATCGTGTACACATCTTTCAGATTACGGCACATCGCCTCTTTTTCAAGTGCCCCCGGACGCAGTTCTTCGTCACCCCATTCATAAGGAACAACTTCTCCCTTAAGAAATGGCTTTGTCTGGTTCAAACTCAAAAGATTTCCGCGCTCCTTCGTCGAAATCATGACACGGAGCACGTCATCCTTTACTTTTACTTCCTGCTTTATTTTTGCAATCACACCGATTTCATATAAGTCATGAAATGACGGTGTCTCAATCGATTCATCGCGCTGGAGAGTGAGGAAAATACTTCCATCCTCTGCCATTGCTTCTTCAATTGCTCGTTTTGTAATCTCTCTGCTCACATCTAAATGAACCAACATGCCCGGCAGTACGCACACATCCCTCATGGCGAGAATCGGCATCGTCTTCATTTGCTGTTCACTCATAAGTATCACCTGTCCTTGTTTCTTTTCAGGCACTTTCACTTTCCTTTTTCTCAGGTTCTTCTTGCTTTTCTTCAAGTGCCGGCACTTCTTTTCCGGCTGCCAAAAGTTTTGGCTCTCCCTCACCGGTAATTACATCTTTGGTAATAATACATTCTGTCACATCTTCTCTGGATGGCAATTCATACATATATTCCATCATACTCGATTCAAGAATCGCACGCAGTCCTCTAGCACCCGTTTTTCTCTCATTGGAAAGGCGGGCAACTTCCGTAATCGCGCCATCCTCAAAATCCAATTTCACGCCGTCCAGCGAAAGCAGTTTCTGATACTGCTTCGTAATTGCATTTTTCGGTCTTGTCAAAATTTCTTTCAACGCCTCTTCATCCAAAAGGTCAAGTGCAACGGTTACCGGCACACGACCGATAAACTCCGGAATTAAACCGAATTTCACAAAATCCTGTGGCAATGCCTGTTTAAACAACTCACCGATATTCTGCTCGGTCGGATCTGCTATGTCCGCATTAAACCCGATGGATTTTTTATCAATACGGGAACTGATAATCTTATCCAATCCGTCAAAAGCACCACCGCAGATAAACAAAATATTTGTCGTATTGATATGGAAAAACTCCTGCTGCGGATGCTTGCGTCCGCCCTGTGGCGGAACACTGGCTTCTGTTCCCTCCAAGATTTTCAAAAGTGCCTGCTGTACGCCTTCACCGGAAACATCACGGGTAATGGATACATTTTCTGCTTTTTTTGTGATTTTATCAATCTCATCGAGATAAATAATACCATGCTCAGCACGCTTAATATCATAATCCGCTGCCTGAATGATTTTGAGAAGAATGTTTTCAACATCTTCTCCGACATATCCTGCTTCCGTCAATGTCGTTGCATCTGCAATTGCAAACGGAACATTCAAAATTTTAGCAAGCGTCTGTGCCAGATATGTCTTACCGGAGCCGGTCGGACCTACCATCAAAATATTACTCTTTTGCAGTTCAACGTCCATATCGGCGCCATTCATAATTCTCTTATAGTGATTGTAAACTGCTACAGAAAGTGCTTTTTTTGCATCCTCCTGTCCAACTACATATTCATCCAAAAAGGCTTTGATTTCTTTTGGTTTTAAAAGATTGATTTCTGTTTCCTCTTCCGGCGTATCAAAATCGTCCTGAAATTCTTCCGCCAAAATTTCATCACAGAGGTCAATACATTCGTCACATATATATACTCCATTTGGTCCTGCAATCAGCTTGTGAACCTGCTTCTCTGTCTTTCCACAAAAGGAGCAGTGAACCATTGGCATATTAGTATCGTTATTTTTTCCTGCCATCGTTTTACGAGCCTCCATCCATCTAATATGGCAAAATGGCGCCGGCGTTTCGGCGGCACCATTTCACTTGTTTATTCTTTTTCTTTTGCAGCGTTACGGCTTTCTACGATTTCATCAATCAAGCCATATGCTTTTGCTTCTTCTGCGCTCATGAAATTATCGCGCTCTGTATCTTCTGCAATCTTCTCTACTGACTGTCCGGTATTTGCTGCTAAAATCTCGTTTAACTTTTTCTTCGTCTTTAAGATATTTTCAGCAACAATCTGAATTTCAGTTGCCTGTCCTTTTGCCCCACCGGAAGGCTGGTGAATCATCACCTCTGCATTCGGAAGAGCTAAACGTTTGCCCTTGGCACCACTGGATAACAAAAATGCTCCCATACTGGCTGCCATACCGATACAGATTGTAGATACGTCACATTTGATATAATTCATTGTATCGTAAATTGCCATACCGGCTGTTACGGAACCACCCGGACTGTTGATATACAACTGAATGTCCTTGTTCGGATCTTCCGATTCCAAAAACAAAAGCTGTGCAACAACCAAACTTGCGGTCTGATCATTTACCTCGTCTGCGAGGAAAATAATTCTTTCTTTTAACAGGCGGGAATAAATGTCATAAGAACGTTCACCGCCACGACTTGTCTGTTCAATCACGTAAGGTACTAATGCCATTGCGAGATACCTCCATTCTTTTTGAATTGATTATTTCTCTTCTTTGTCTTCTTCTGCAGGCTCTACTTCTACTGCATTTTTCACAACAAAGTCAACTGCCTTCTGAACAGCAAGATCTTTACCAATCTGCTCTTTTTCAGCATCACCAATCATTTCTTTAATCTTGTCCACTTCCATCTGATACATGTTTGCCATGTTCTCGATTTCTTTGTCAATGTCTTTTGCTGTTGCTTTGATTTTCTCAGCGTCAACAATTGCTTCAAGAGCAAGACGAGTGCGGATTCTCTTCTCCGCTTCCGGTTTCATCTGTCCCATCAAAGCATCTACTGTCATGCCGGTCATCTGCATGTACTGGTCAAAGGAAAGACCCTGACTTGACAATCTTCCGGCAAACTCCTGAATCATCTGCTGTGTCTGCTCATCAACCATTGGTTCAGGCAGCTCTACTGTAATATTCTCTACTACTTTTTCTACTACTTCGTTTTCTTTTTCTCTCTTTGCTTCTTCTTTTCTGCGCTCTGTCAAGTTTTTCTTAACACTTGCTTTATACTCTTTGAGTGTCTCAAATTCAGAAACTTCGCTGGCAAATTCATCATCCAGTTTTGGAAGTTCTTTCTTCTTAATCTCTTTTACTGTAACTTTGAAAAGAGCCGGTTTACCTTTCAAAGAAGCTTCATGATACTCTTCCGGGAAAGTTACATTTACATCAACTTCCTCGCCGGCTTTTTTACCAACTAACTGGTCTTCGAATGTATCAATAAATGAGTGACTTCCGATTACCAAAGAGTAATCCTCGCCTTTGCCGCCCTGGAATGGCTCACCATCTACAAAACCTTCAAAGTCGATGACTGCTGTATCATCTTTTTTAATACCGCGGTTTTCAACAGTAATCATACGACTGTTCTGTTCACGTACTTTGTCGATTTCTGCATTGACATCAGCTGCCATAACTTTTACCGTTTTCTTTTCTACTTCGATTCCTTTGTAGTCACCAAGAGTAACTTCCGGTTTTACGGCTACTGTAGCTGTAAATACGAAATCTTTACCTTTTTCGATTTCTACAACATCAATTTCCGGACGAGATACGATTTCCAAGCCACTCTCTTTTGCTGCTTCTTCGTAAGCATCCGGAATTGCAAAGTTTGCTGCATCTTCATAAAAAACTTCCGGTCCGTAAAGTTTCTCTACCATTTTACGTGGTGCTTTACCTTTACGAAAGCCCTGAATGCTGATGTTTTTCTTGTTTTTGTTATAAGATTTTACCATTGCCTCTTCAAATGCATCTGCATCTACGGTAATGGTGATTTTTGCCATGCTCTTTTCTAAATTTTCTACTGTGTAACTCATTTTGTTTTCCTCCAATTTTCTTTCCTTAATAAATTCGATAATTTCCACTTAATGCTAACAATGCAAACAAATACAGACAATTATCATAATATCTTCTCTCACCTTTACGAAGCGGTGTATTCCAGAAACGCTCTACACATTCTTTCGCGTAAGGTCCGTTTGCAGCCAGAGACGCCTGTGCATTCGTAGCAATCATAGCTACCGGATGCAGTGCCGGTTGTTCAATCACCGTACCGTCAATCTCGTATATTTTAAATTCTTCATCTTTGTGCGTTTCACAGAAGAATTTCTGCACTTTGTTATTATTTTCAACGTTCCACTCATCTGCTGCAAACCACTCGTAATCAAGACCAATGTTTGCAATAACACGGTAGGAATCGCTGTAATACCAGTCGTGGCGTCCACCGAAAATATCCTGCTCTTTCTCGTATGGTGTTCCATCATAGTAAGCATACTCAGCAGCCAGTCCGGTGTCTTTATGACACGCTTTTTTCAAATACTCACGACTTGCCTTTGCTGCCTTTTTCCAGAATGGACGGTCTTCTTCATTTGCCCACATACTGAACAACTCATAAAAATGAGCACAATGATAGGATGGATCACTGAACTTGCGGCTCGGAATAAATCGAATCAAATAATTCTCCGGCTCCATAATCGGATCTCCCGGCTCTTTCTCACCGTTGTGGATACAAGCACTTAAAATGTTTCTTGCTTCCTGTGAGTAATTGAAAATTCCTTCGCCGTCGCCCCAGCGGTGGGAGGCAAAGAACAATGCCATTGCAAAAAATTCTTCTCCATCCGGCGCCGGTCCTAAATCATTCTTTTCACCGGTCGTCTTGCATGACCATGCAAAATATCCTTTATTATAACCATCTTCCATGTACATATAAGTTCTTGCCCATTTCCAAACACGGTCAAACTCATTTTTCATGTCCATCTGTACACACATCATCATAGCATATGACATACCCTCTGTACGGGCATCGAAATTACCGGTATCTTCAAAATATCCCATATCGTCGCCGGCTTCAAAATAAAATTTCTCATCATCCGGACCATAAAATACGGTATGGAATGCATCTTTGAGTTTTTGAGCAATTTCTTCCTGTGAATGCCCCAGTTCCGCGAACACATTGCGGTACTGTCCTGTGTAAAACGCACCTTTCATTCGTTACTCTCCTTTATTTTGTTTCTTTCCATTAATCTGGTACATGACCTTTTTCATGTAAAACTTTAACAATCTTATCCACATTTTCCCTGCACATCTCATCGGTCTCAGCTTCTACCATAACACGAATCAATGGCTCCGTACCGCTCTCGCGAAGCAAAAGCCGTCCGGCATCTCCAAGGCTTTCCGTTACTTCTTTCGCAGCCTTCTGTACATCTTCGTCTTCTCTTGCTGCTACTTTATCCTTTACTTTGACATTTTCCAAAAGCTGTGGATAAATCACCAGATCGCCTGTCAGCATCGACATCGGCTTTCCATAATGAAGCCATGCTTCCATAATCATAAGAGATGTCAGAATACCGTCTCCGGTTACTGCATGCTCCTTGAATATGATATGACCGGACTGTTCACCGCCAATCACATAGCCGTTTGCCATCATATTCTCGCAGACATACTTATCGCCAACGGCAGTCTGCTCATAATGAATCCCCAGCTTATCAAAAGCCTTATACAATCCCATGTTCGACATAACTGTCGTAACTACGGTATCGTCCTTTAACTTGCCCTGCTCTTTGAGGTATTTGCCACAAAGATACAAAATGTGGTCACCATCAATCACCTTGCCATCATCATCAACGGCAAGACAACGATCTGCATCACCATCATAAGCGAATCCGATATCCGCACCGGTATCATAAACCAATGCCTGAAGGACTTCGATATGAGTGGAACCACACTCACGGTTAATATTGGTACCGTTTGGCTCATCGTGGCGGGCAATCACCTGTGCACCCATCGATTCAAAGATTTCTTTTGCAATCATAGAAGCGGATCCATTTGCCAAATCCAACGCAACCGTTTTTCCGTCAAACGGTTCTTTCACCAAATCTTTCAAATACTCGATATACTCGTCTCTTCCCTTTGTGTAATCGAAACAGCGACCAATTGCCTCACGTTTTGCCATCGGAATTTCTTCGCTTTCACCATCGATATACTTCTCAATCTGTTCTTCAATCTCCGGCTCTAACTTATGACCTTTGCCATTGATTACCTTAATACCGTTATCAAAATATGGATTGTGGCTTGCCGAAATCATAATTCCACAATCAAAGTTCTCTTTTCGCACCAGATATGACACACTCGGCGTCGTAGTTACATGCAATTCATATACGTCCGCACCGCTTGCTGTCAATCCACTTGCCAGTGCAGTTTCAAACATATAGCCGGATAATCTGGTATCTTTTCCGATTACCACACGTACCTTATGGTCTTCTTTCTGAAAATAATTTCCCAAAAAGCGGCCAACTTTGTATGCATGTTCCACATTCAAAGTCACATTGGCTTCTCCGCGAAATCCATCCGTTCCAAAGTACTTCATGTCAAACTCCAATCTGCCTTTATGGCACAACAATTAAAATGGGCATAGTTCACCCAAAATCTCATATGTACTACATTATACACAAAGGAGGTTAAAAAAGCAACCAAAACTTACCGAAGTGCTTTGCACCCGTCATTTTAGCTGCTTTCTCTTTCTTTCATTTCTCTCATTACCCGCGAAATGACGGGAAAGGAAAAACCTTTCCTCGCCAAATAAGCGGTTATTTTATTCAACTGTGTATACTCCATATCGGACAATCTCTGTCCTTTTATCTTTTTTTGAATCAAGTGCTCAATGGCAGCGGATTCGTCTTCTGTCTCGTATCCTTCCATCACCATGGAAAGTATTTCGGGTGGAACTCCTTTGTTTTTTAATTTAAACGAAATCTCCTTGCGGCTTCTTCTTCCTTTATGAAAAGAAATGTAATTTTCTGCATAGCGCCTGTCATCCAGATAACCAAACCCAGATACGTACTGCATCGCTGCTTCGGATGCCGTTTCAGAAAAGCCGGCACGGTACAAACGGTCTCTTAATTCCTTCTCCGTCCTGTCCTGCTGCAAAAGCAGACGCATCGCCTTTTCTTTTGCCTTTCTTACTTCTTCCGGCTCTTTTGCCGCTTTGTCCATCGGCTCGTTCTGATTCATCGATTACTCATCCTTTTTTGCTGTCTTCTTTGCCGGTGCTTTTTTTTCTTCCTCTACTGTTTCTTCTTCCTCTGATGCATTCGGCAGACACTTCGCACGGACTGCTGTATCAACTTCAGCAAAGACATCCGGATGTTCCGTCAAATACTTCTTCGCATTCTCACGGCCCTGTCCGATCTTCTCTCCATGATAGGAATACCACGCTCCGCTTTTAATAATAATGTCATTCTTCGCTGCCAAGTCAAGTAAGTCTCCCTCGCGCGAAATTCCTTTACCAAACATGATATCAAATTCTGCTTCCTGGAATGGCGGTGCCACCTTATTCTTTACTACTTTTACGCGAACACGGTTTCCGACTTTTTCTCCGCCCTGGGATAATGTCTCGATTCTTCTTACGTCCAGACGAACAGAAGCATAAAACTTCAGTGCACGACCACCGGTTGTCGTCTCCGGATTACCAAACATGACACCAATCTTCTCACGAAGCTGGTTGATAAAGATAACGGTACAGTTTGATTTGTTAATTACACTTGTCAATTTACGAAGTGCCTGGCTCATCAAGCGGGCCTGCAATCCCACATGAGAATCTCCCATTTCACCGTCAATCTCCTGTTTTGGAACCAAAGCAGCCACCGAGTCCACAATTACAATATCCACTGCTCCGGAACGCACCATCGTCTCTGTAATTTCCATCGCCTGCTCTCCACTGTCCGGCTGGGAAATATAAAGCTCATCAATATTTACTCCAATATTCTTTGCATAAATCGGATCAAGTGCGTGCTCCGCATCAATAAACCCTGCGATACCACCCTGCTTCTGCACTTCTGCTACCATATGAAGTGCAACCGTCGTCTTACCACTGGACTCCGGACCGTAAATCTCCACGATACGTCCCTTCGGAATACCACCAACTCCCAGTGCTAAATCTAAACTCAAAGAACCGGTCGGTACTGACTCTACCTGCATGTGTCTGGTATCTCCCAGTTTCATAATCGAACCCTGTCCATAATTTTTCTCAATCTGTGCAATCGCTGCCTCCAGCGCTTTTACCTTATTTGGATCTTTCTGCATGTTCATACCCTCCTGATTATCCGAACGGATGTTCTGTATGTATCTATACTATCCTATCCGCTCTTTGTTGTCAACTATTTTCTTCATTATAAAGTACAATCTTCCCCATTTCCAGTGTCGTCTGTCCGTTTCAGCCCCTCTGAAACGACTGAATCAACTTTTTACACCAAGGCGGTACGAAGTTTTTACCTTATATTTGTCAGAAACGGTAATGACTTTTCCATCCCATGGGTCAATCGCCACCAAATCAGACACTGAAATCCCGCTGCCATCCCCTGTCTTTTTACAGCCGATGATCGTTATCCAGTGCTGTGGTGTATTTCCGGTTACGTGAAGAATAGAAGGTTTTCCTGCCATTAATTCATTGTATGCCGCCTGCAAAACAGCTGCCTCTGAAGCGTAAGATTTCGTCGTATAGCCACCTTTGCTCCACACGCAGTCTACATTTGTAGAACTACTCCAATAACTGTGTGGACTTGTTACCGTACCGGTCAAAATAGCATTACAGTATGCAAGTGCATACGAAGCACACGCCTTTTTCTCAAGCGCCGTTCCATTGCTCTGGTACCCGACTGCCGCTATCTTTGCTGCGTCATAAGAAAGTGTCATATTGCTTCCACCGGATAAAGCCCCCACAGTAAATTCCCGGTTAATCAATATGATGTCTGTTTTTGTCACATCACGGATGGCTACAAGATAACGGTACGTTCCCTCTGTCAGTTTACCAAATGTAATAGCCGAATCGGCAGTAGAAACCGTTCCAAAGCAACTGTCTCCATTCCATTTCTTTTGCAGCATAACCTTTCCCGATTTGTCAAATACCGAAACACTAAATAAGGAAATTGAATATCTGGAAGCAATCATCCCTTTCAGTGTAAAAGCATGTCCCACTAACAGTCTTGCCGGGTATGTGGCACCGGAAACAAATGCTGCCGGTGTCGGTTTTGCGATTTTCTCCCAGACAAAACGCCATTTTTTATTTCTTTTCCGTGTACCTAACGTAAGCGTATTCCCCTCGGCACATACAAACGCCTTGGCTCCGACACACTTCAGATACGTGCTTCCCCCACTTCCCTGATAAAGGGAAAATATCTGATTGTTATCTTTTTTACTATATTTTTTCTGCACCAGCGAATTTGACGCTTTATGATAAGTAAGATAAAAACTGCTGTTTTCATTTTTCAGGCGAATCTTTTTACCGCCGGCACTTTCAACCTTCCACATACGGCAGGCATTGTCGCCCTTGGTCCACAGAGAAACCGCAGCATTTTCTGCCATGGAAGAATTCTTCACTTCCATGACAAGCTCTTTTTTCTCCTGTGAGGCAATATAATAATATCCCACCGATTTATGTACCGTCTGATTTATCGTGATTTCATATTTTTTCTTTTCAAAATACAAATGCGTCAATTTCTTTTTCCCTGAGGTTGTTGTGACGCAGAGTGTGTACCAGCCTTTCTTTTTTATGGAAAGTGTTTTTTCACTCTTTTTAATTTTCTTTCCCTTTTTCCATACTTTTCTTGATGTGCTGCGAATTTTCCCTTGTCGAAATGAGATTTTCTTTGTGGATTTCGCCAGCATTTTTTTCTCCAATACCGCAACCGAACCAGCATCTTTTGCCTTTTCTTTGGCATGAGAAGGCACCGGTGCCAAAATAAGCACCAGTGCCAGAATACTTCCTATAATTCCCACGCCTGCAAACCGCAGTCTGTTTTTTATCATTCTTTTGTTTCCTTTACTTTTTCATTGAAAACTACATAATTCGATTCAAAAATTCTACATAGCCTTTTTTCGTTTCATAAACATCAGCTTTGCTTGTAATTTCCCACGGTGCATGCATATTGAGAACGGCAACGCCGCAGTCAATGACATCCATGCCATACAGCGCCATAATATAAGCAATGGTTCCACCGCCACCGACATCTACTTTTCCAAGTTCGGCCGTCTGATAAGCCACCTTAGCATCTTTTAAGATACCACGGATTTGTGCCATAAATTCGGCATTTGCATCATTACTTCCCGATTTTCCGCGGGAACCGGTAAATTTGTTAAATACCATACCGCGTCCAAAGTAAGCTGCATTTTTCTTTTCATAAGCGGATGCATAAACCGGGTCAAATGCGGCGCTTACATCCGATGAGAGCATTTTTGAATTTGCAAGGCAGCGGCGAAGGGCAAGGTCTGAATACTGTCCGCACACAGAGAGCACTTCTGCTACTGTATTTTCAAAGACACGGGAGCGCATGCCGGTCGCACCGACACTGCCGATTTCTTCTTTGTCTACAAGCAGGCAGCAGGTTGTGTATTCCGTATTTTCCACCTCAAGCATTGCCACCAAAGAGGTATAAGCGCAGACACGGTCATCCTGTCCATACGCCATAATCATGCTGGCATCCAGACCAGACTCACGCGATTTTCCTGCCGGTACCACTTCCAGTTCTGCCGAAAGGAAGTCTTCTTCTTCCATATCATATTTTTCTTTTAAAATAGAAAGAATCTGTTTGCTGACCGCCTCTTTTTCTGCACCTTTTAATGGGCGGCTTCCCACTAAAATATCAAGGGCTTCTCCCTCAATGACTTTGTTGGCTTTTTTCTCCATGTTTTCACCAGCCAGATGAATCAGCAAATCCGTCACACAGAATACCGGATCATTTTCATCTTCACCAATGCACACATCTACGATTGTTCCGTCTTTTTTTGCAATCACACCGTGAATGGCAAGTGGCAGCGTTACCCACTGGTATTTTTTGATACCGCCATAGTAATGCGTATCCAGATAAGCAAGTTCGGTATCTTCATAAAGCGGATTCTGTTTGATATCCAGACGCGGTGAGTCAATGTGTGCTCCTAAAATTGCCATTCCTTTTTCAAGAGGCTGTTTTCCTATCTGAAACAAAGCAAGCGATTTCTTCATATTAACAGCATACAATTTGTCGCCGGCTTTCACTTGTTTTCCTTCCTCTATCACTTTTTTTAAGTCAAGGTATCCGGCTGCTTCCGCCATCGCAACCGCTTGTTTCACACATTCGCGCTCCGTCTTTCCGGCATCCAGAAACTTTCTGTATGACTCATTCAGTTTTTCTAATTCAGAATTTTCTGCTTCTGTATATTCTTTCCATGCATTTTTACGTTCCATTTTCATTTTCCTTTCCATTTATAATATCCGTAGATTTTCCTACGGCACTTTTTCAGACGTCTTCTTCTTCAAATTCTACTACGACGTAAAATCCTTTTTCCGTGTGCTTTATTTCCTGCACAATACCTGTCCGCGACTGCAGCCGCTCTCGGAACACATAGTTTCCGGACATTGCAACCGCCGGATTGATTGTGTAATAATAAGCACTTGGCAAAACACCTTCGGTAATGGTGACCTCATCTCCTTCTTTTACGAGATTCGGACGCTCCATTTTAAATTCCATTCGTCTCATCCAATGCCTCCCATTTTTCTTAATCATAAAGAACACGCACTAACGTAAGGCCTTTCGCCGGTGCCGTCACGCCCGCAAGCGCACGCTCTTTCTTTGTAAATACTTCATCAATCGATTCTACTGTTCTTTCGCCCATGCCAATCTCGACAAGAGTTCCCGTTAAAATACGGACCATGTTGTATAAAAAGCCACTGCCGTAAAACGTCAGATAAATCCGATTTTCATCCTCCGTTATCGTGATGTCGTACAAATTCCGTACCGTCGACTTCTTACGTGAGGCTTTGGTACAAAATCCTTTAAAATCGTGCTCGCCGACAAGTTTTTCCACTGCTTGTCTCATCTGCACGACATCCAGTTCTTTGTCCATCTGCCACATATATTTTCTGCCAAATACATCAAATCCGCCTTTTTTGCAAAGACAGTATTCGTATACTTTTCCGGTTGCATTGAGACGGCTGTGAAATCGTTCGCCCGCCTCTTCTACTTTCAGTATCCGTATATCCTCCGGTAAATATTCATTTAACACATCCTGCAATTGCTGCGTTGTTTTTTCTGTGTTTAAACGAAAATTTGCAACCTGCTCTTTGGCATGCACGCCGGCGTCCGTGCGTCCGGCTCCATCAATTGTCACCGGAAATCCCATCTGCTTTGACAGCACTTGTTCAATCCGTCCCTGAATCGTATTTTTTTCTCCCTGCTGCCTCTGCCATCCGCGGTAACGGCTTCCATCATACTGTATTTTTATGCGGTAATTACTCACAGTCTGTCTCCCCGGTTACTTTCATATTTTTCTCTCATACGAAGCTCCGCCATAATTCTCTCGAATCCGTCTTCGTCATCCTCTAACGACAAATCCAGACTCACGGCAATATTATTCAAAATGTGCTCTGTTAGATCATCCTGCATTTCTTCCAGAATCTGAATTTTCTCATGACACGATTCTGCATCCAAGAAGGCAAGCATTTTCTGAATTGCCTCAGGCACTTCCGGTTCTTTTGCTTCTTCCGATTTCTCGGCTTCTGCCGGCCCTTCATCCATAATTTCTCCCTTGGAAATTCTTGGCTGCTTATTCGGCAAATCTTCTCTTTTTTCGATCTGTTTTCTTCCAACCAGTGGCAATTCTGCAAATTCTTTTACATACTCAGCAAAAAACTGCCGTTTTTCCATTACAAAATGGTCATAGGGTTTTGTCAATTCCTGATAACAGATTACTTCCTGATAAGTAGGCTTTGTCTGGGCTCTTGCAATAATCTGTACAGGCGCCCCTGTCTCCTTGTGGTAAAACAATCTTGATGTCATCCCAAACACTTCCTTTATAGTTTATAGTCAATCTTATCATAACAAAAAAAACGGGAAACCGCAAGGAGCATAAAACTCTTTGCCATTTCCCGTTTTGCTTTTATTTTTTAGTATACCGTAGCGCTGCTTACGATTTTACTGGATACTTTTTTCTTACCGACTTTTGTCTGATATCTCAACTGAACATAATACGTTTTCCCTTTTTTCAGTTTCTTCTTGCCACACTTTGTAATGGTATAACTGGATTTTTTTGAGCTTAAGGATTTCACTTTCTTAAATCCACCATTTGATTTTGTGGATACATATACCTGATAACCGCTGGCACCGGAAACTTTCTTCCATTTCAAATAAATCTTTTTACCGTTACTGCTGCGTTTTGCCGTTACTTTCTTACTGGATGCATGATATGTATACGGAGACCATGCGCCGTAATAAACTTTATTTCCAACTGTCACATAAGCTCTTACACGGGCTTTTACGAAAATTCCTCTTGGGAAAGGCTTTACATAGGTGTAAGAATTTGTTGATGTAGCTCTGAAATATGTCTTTTTGCCATTTGCAGATTTCACTTCATACTGATAACCATCCGCATTGTTTACATCTGTCCAGATATATTTTGCTTCTTTCAGCGAATCCCAATAATACTGCATAGCAATCCGGCTTACTTTAATCGGAATCGCTTTCATCTCAACACCACTGCACTGGTCACCGGTTACTGTGCCGCCGGTCACATTTTTCACAGCAGCTACTGAAAATCTGGTAGATGTCGTTGCAGCAACACCGGTAATCGTTGCAGAATTTGTTGCTGATGTACCAATCTGTGTCCAATTGTAGTTAATATACCCATAAATCACATAAGAAGCTGCTCCTGCAGATGCATTCCATGACATGGAAACTGAATTCACACCTGCTGCCGTCTGTGTCAAGCCGGAAACCTCCGTCGGTTTTGTCGATACGATAGCCGTCTCAGAAACACCGATCATCACATGAGTTCCCGTGTAGTGACTACCTTTGTATGCCACGACACGTGCATAATAGCTGGCACCTTGTGTTAAATTATATACCGATTCACTTGGTGATGAACTGTTATCCATATCGATCCAGTTTTTTCCATCCTGGCTAAACTGTGTATGGTAGTGTCCGGCTCCAAGCTGGGCATCCCATGCCAAATCCACGTAACTGCTTCCTGCACCAGTCTGCTTTACACCCATGTTCACTGCTGCCTTACTCTGTGTTCCCGCTGCAAGGAAAACAACAAATGCAAAGACACATGCGGATAAAATTTTCGTGATACCTTTTTTCATCTTTTACTCTCCTTTTCTTTTCAAACTCAATCTGTGATAAGTCAGATTAAATAATAATATAATACCGTTTCAATTATATAGCAGGCTCATTTATTTGTCAAGCAACAACACGCAAAATCCAAGTAAATTTGATGTAAATAATTTAACAATTCTTTTCCTTTATCAGGCGCACTAATTTGTGTCTGAATGCTTTTTCGTAAACGTTTCCGGAATCGAACGCATACTTATTAAAATCGAACCGGCTGTTTCCAATGCGCTCCCTCGTATAAAATTTGTCTTCACCGTTTTGAAATGTCACCCATACAGCACCGGTCAGTTCCTCTGTCGTATAGTCTGATTTTTCCACCATCATCGGAATTGCCTTTTTGCTAAGAAGAAATACGTGAGCGTAAGTGCCTACCGTCTCAGCCAGACGATTAATATTTATCTGACGCTCCGAGTCCTCTTCTTCCACAGCCAGAATAACCGGCAGTGTACGCGAATGGTCTGCGATAAATTCACTCAACATCTCAATTTCCTTCATTTTTTCTACTTTATGAGGCTTTGTCATCATTGGAATCACATCTGCATAACCAATCTTTCTAAAAATTTCATCTACGAAGCGAGGTTTATTAAAACTGTCACGAATCAAACGGTCCGGATTATGACAATAATCACAATCCACTTTCATACGAATATAGTCACTTCGCTCCAAAATTACCTTAGTACGCCATACCACTCCTTTACGCTCCGCATCCGCGTGCTCAAATGTAAGTTTATAAAATCCAAGACTTATATTTCCCAGTATTTGTAAATAATATCCTGCTTCATGGTATTCATAGTCAATCGGTGTATCCGGTATTCCTTCCACAATATTCCGCAGCCGTCCCTGTGCCCATCCGGCAATGAACTTCACCGCCGTTAAAAATTCTTCATTTAAATCTCTTTGCGGATCATGCGACAAAGTCACTTTTAGCTGGAATGAAGGCGTCACATCCAAAGGATTCAGTTCCAGTCTTTCATTTCGCTGAGGCTTCTCTACCTTTAATATGTCATTACATATTTTCGCAAGTTTGCGTTTTAACTTTGGCTCGTAATCCGCTACGGAATCATTAATGACTTTTACTATTAAATTGTAAGTAATTTTTTCATGGTAGCCATCTCGAAGCAGTGCAAACAATACTTCCGGTCGGTTACATCGGTACAGACAGTAAGCTGCTTCTTCATTTTCATCCAAAAATTGACAGATTTCTTCTGCCAATGGCTCTAAATCAAACCGCAGGCGGAATTTTGCCTTAAGCATCATTTCCCACTTTCGCTCGGTGTAATGATAATCTGCCAGCTTTTCAAATACATTTAATGTCGTCCAGTCACAAAGTTCCAGATTGGCAAGAACACTGTTTAAGGTCCTTGACAAATCCTCGCGCCAAAAATCATCACCATACGGTGATTTGTAACGCATATCGTGTTCAATCTCATGCCATCCCTCGAAAGAAATGGTGCGAAGCTGAACTTCAAACGTCGCATCAATCGGCAGAAAACTAATGTCTCCATTATAGACACGCTGATATTCTTCCGGCACCCAGAACACGCCATTTAACTTAGATGCCTTAAATTCTTCTTCGGTATTGTCCGTTTTAGACCACTCGCCCACCTGCCGAAATGTTTTCTCCAAAATCGTCCGCACAATATCCATATCATCCTGATAATACACAACGACACGCAGTCCAATTAGATCCTGCATCTTCTTGTCGTGTTCCCCAAATCCATACCCCGGTTTTTCTAATTTCTGTGCAATGGAAAATGGTGTCTTCGCACGGCTGAAAATACGAAAATAGATACCTGCACGGTTCAATATATTGCGAATGTCCTCTTCCAGCCTGTCTCCAATTCCTTCCACCTGTCGTATATGCATATTCTTTTGTATCTCGTCTACGTTATATTTCAATCCCCCATACCTTCTTTCTCAAAGCAATCTTTTTTTATTTTACCATTGTTTGGGTGAAAAAGAAAGCAGATTCCTCAATTCACAAACAATTCACAAATTATATTAAATTTGAACACCGTTTCGACACATTTGACTTTTATACTAAAGCCATAAGTTGAAACAAAGAACAACTTCAACTTATATGACAAATGCCAATTTCACATTTTTGATATTTTTTCATAAAACTCCTCTTTCAAAAGGGCGGCTGGGTTACCAGTCGCCCTTTCCCTTTTGTAAAGCTGTTACAGCAAATTTAATTTCTTTCTGTCTTGTCAGCTGTAAAGTTTTGTGTTATGATAGGACACAATACACAGAAAGGAACAGATAATTATGTCTGATTTACAAAACCGTATTAAACAATTGAAACAAGAAAAAAATGCTGTTATTCTGGCACATTACTACGTTCATGACGAGGTACAGGAAATTGCTGACTACATCGGCGATTCCTTCTACTTAAGCAAAGTTGCCACGAAAACAGATGCTGATACCATCGTCTTTTGCGGTGTTTCGTTTATGGGCGAGAGCGCCAAAATCTTAAACCCGGAAAAGACTGTACTTATGCCGGATGAAACAGCAGACTGTCCGATGGCACACATGGCGGATATCGACCGAATTGAAGAACTCCGCAAAGAATATCCGGATTTAGCAGTTGTCTGCTACATCAATTCGACGGCAGAATTAAAGTGCCACGCAGATGTCTGTGTGACTTCTTCCAATGCAATCCGCATTGTAAAGGCACTTCCAAATAAGAACATTTTCTTTATTCCAGATGAAAACCTGGGACGTTTTGTTGCTAAACAGGTACCGGAAAAGAATTTTATTTTCAATGACGGCTATTGTCATGTACACGCATCTATCCGGAAGGATCAGGTAGAAGCTGCTAAAAAAACTCATCCGAATGCACCTTTTATCGTTCACCCGGAGTGCCGACCGGAAATTCTTGATTTGGCAGATTTCATTGGCAGTACATCCGAAATCATTGATTACGCTTCATCCGCTGATGCCAAAGAATTTATCATTGGTACAGAACTTGGCGTTTTGTATGAACTGAAAAAACAAAACCCGGACAAGACCTTTTATTCGGCAGGTTCTGCTCAGTGCTGTCCGAATATGAAAAAGATTACACTCGAAAAAATTGTCCATGTTTTAGAGACAGGGGAGCATTCGATGTCTGTCACGGATGAAATGCGCACACAGGCAAACCGCCCTTTGGAGCGGATGCTTGAACTGGCAAAGTAAGGAAGGGAGATATTCTCATGAAACATACCGATTTTTTAATTGTAGGAACAGGGGCCGCCGGTTTATTCTGTGCCCTTCAGATTCCAAGCGATAAACAGGTTCTCATGATTACCAAAGAAGACGCTGACGAAAGCGATTCCTTTTTGGCGCAGGGCGGTATCTGTGTCTTAAAGTCGGACGATGATTACAACAGTTATTTTGAAGATACGATGCGTGCCGGGCACTATGAAAACCGAAAAGAATCCGTCGATATTATGATCCGCTCCTCACAATCGATTATTAAGCAATTGGTGGAGTACGGCGTGGATTTCAAACGTGAAAATGGCGAGTTCTGCTACACCAGAGAAGGTGGTCACTCCGATTCACGTATTTTATTCCACGAAGATATTACCGGGGAAGAAATCACAAGCACACTTCTGGCGCGGACGAGAGAACGCGAAAACATTACCATTTTAGAACATACTACCATGTACGATTTTCTTATGGCAGATAATATTTGCTATGGCGTAATGGCTCAGATGGCGGATGGCTCAAAGGAAAAAATCACCGCTGATTATACGATGTTAGCATGCGGTGGACTTGGCGGCATTTACAAACATTCGACGAATTACCGCCATATTACCGGAGATGCTTTGGCAATTGCTAAAAATCATGGCATCCGGTTAGAGCACATTGACTACATCCAGATTCACCCGACTACTTTGTACTCCGAAAAACCGGGACGTCGCTTTCTGATTTCCGAATCCGTGCGCGGTGAGGGTGCGATTCTGCTGAATAAAGAGGGTAATCGTTTTGTCAATGAACTGCTGCCCCGCGACTTATTAACAAAAGAAGTCCACAAACAGATGGCAATTGACGACATGCCTTATGTTCGTTTGTCGATGGCACCGATTCCAAAAGAAACGATCATCAGCCATTTTCCAAACATTTACAAACGCTGTCTGGAAGAGGGCTACGACTGCACGAAAGAGCCAATTCCTGTTGTTCCGGCACAGCATTATTTTATGGGTGGTATCTGGGTTGACAAAGACAGCCACACTTCTGCCGGACATCTGTATGCGATTGGCGAGACGAGCTGCAACGGTGTACACGGAAAAAACCGTTTAGCAAGCAATTCTCTGTTGGAGAGTTTAGTATTTGCCCGCCGTGCTGCCACACATGCAATGGAAGAATATACCGCTTTGCCGGAAAAAACTTTTGATGATATTTTGCAAAATGATACATTAACAAACCTCACCGAATCCTACCACAAGGAATTGTTAGAGGCAATTGAAAAAGAAAGGGAGAAAACAAATCATGAATGAAATTACAATGCTTACAAATGCAGACCCGTTAATCCGCATGGCTCTTGCCGAGGATATCACGAGCGAAGACATTTCGACCAATGCCGTAATGCGGGAAGCAAAACAGGGTGAAGTTGATTTAATCTGCAAGGAAGACGGCATCATTGCCGGACTTTCGGTATTTAAACGTGTTTTTACGCTACTGGATGCGGACACGGAAGTTACTTTTTTCTGTCAGGATGGCGATGCGGTAAAACAAGGTCAGAAAATGGGCGTCGTGCGAGGCGACATCCGTGTTCTCCTTTCCGGAGAAAGAACGGCACTAAATTATTTGCAGCGTATGAGCGGAATTGCCACTTATACCAATTCGATTACAAAACTGCTTGCCGGTTCTAAAACAAAATTATTAGACACAAGAAAAACAACACCAAACAACCGTATTTTTGAAAAATATGCAGTAAAGGCAGGCGGCGGTTACAATCACCGTTACAATCTTTCGGACGGTGTTTTGTTGAAAGATAATCACATTGGAGCTGCCGGCAGTGTGGCAAAAGCAGTTGAAATGGCAAAGGAATATTGTCCTTTTGTCCGTAAGATTGAAATTGAAGTGGAAAATCTTGATATGGTGAAAGAGGCGGCAGACGCCGGAGCAGATATTATTATGTTAGATAATATGTCGCATGACGACATGAAGGAAGCCATCCGTATCATTGACGGACGTGCAGAGACCGAATGTTCCGGCAATGTCACACGGGAAAACATTGCCAAATTAATTGACCTTGGCGTCGATTATATTTCCAGCGGTGCTTTAACCCACTCCGCACCAATTATGGATATTTCCCTGAAAAATCTGCATGCAACAGAGTAAATGGAGGTACCGGATATGTCTGGAGAAAAACGACGAGACCGATTGCTTCAATATCTGGAGGAACACGACAAGCCGGTTTCCGGAACCGAACTGGCGAAGGAATTCGGCGTAAGCCGCCAGGTGATTGTGCAGGATATTGCGCTTTTGCGAACCGGTCATGTAAAAATTATTGCAACCAACCGCGGATATCTGGTTCCACCGGCTAAACCAAGCGGGGTTCGGCGTATTTTCAAATGCCGTCATACGGATGAACAGGCAGAGGACGAATTAACCTGTATCGTGGATTTAGGCGGTATCGTGGAAAATGTATTTGTAAATCATAAAATTTATGGTAAAATTCAAGCAGATATGAATATCCGCTGCCGGCGCGACATCAAAGAATTTATCGCGGGCATTAAAAGCGGAAAATCCACGCTTTTAAAAAATGTGACCTCGGACTACCATTACCACACCGTCACCGCAGAAGAAGAACGGATTCTGGACGACGTAGAAGTGGAGTTGGCAAAGCGTGGTTATCTGGTAGAACAGAAAAAGGAGGAACTGCAATGAGTTTAGAAGTTGGAATTAAAGGAACCTGCACGGTTACTGCCGATGAGTCCAATTCGGCAAAAACAATGAGAAGCGGCACACTGGATGTATTTGCCACTCCTGCTATGATTGCTCTCATGGAAAAAACGGCGTGGACAAGTGTGGCTCCCTATTTGGAACCGGGCGAAGGAACCGTGGGAATCCATTTGGACATTTCACATGATGCCCCAACACCACTTGGCATGACCATCACCTGTGAGAGTGAACTGGTAGAAATCGACGGACGAAAGCTGGTCTTTTCCGTCTCGGCAAAAGATGAAAAAGGGACCGTAATCGGACGCGGCACCCATGAACGCTTTGTGATTTTGGAAGAAAAATTCCAGGAAAAAGCAAATCGGGCTTTGTTAGGATAAAAAAAGAAGTTCAACCGCGTTGTAGTCTTCTGCGGTTGAACTTCTTTTTAGTTTTAGTAAATCAATTCCACATCATCTAAATACCATGCTAAGTATTCTTTATTTGCCGGGCCATAACTTCCACCAACTACAAAATCAAAGGTTGTCTGGCTTCGCAAATCTGCGGTCAGTTTCTTGTTAAACAACAGCGTCTTTGTCGCAAAACCAACATCTTTATCTGTCTCCTTGAACTTATGTCCTTTGGCGCTCTTGCCATTTTCCACCTGAGGCATACTGCCATCATCCGGTGTTTCCGGTGTCACCATACCCTCTGTATAATAGAATTTATAATACTCTTTCTCATTTGGAAGGGCATTGCTCTGTGTGGTATATGTGTTAAATGCATATTTTTTATTAATCGTGCCTGCTTTGCCAAAGAATGAGTTGATTCCAATTCCCACATGGCGGGACGCATCGCTGACAACACGAACTTTTACGCGGATTCCTTTATAATCACCCAATTTCTTTGCTGATATGCCTGTCAATTTTTCAAGGTCAACGGTAAATACCGGGCAAAAACTATAGAACTTTGGTATAACCTGAAGGACTTTGTTATTTGCATTTTCCGGATCTGTAATAACCTTCATTGTCTCTCCTTTTGCGAGATAATGTGCCGGTTCGTTTCCACCACTGGTAAGTCCCTCACCAAGTGTGTAATTTCCCCAATCCGTTCCTGCTGTGTAACTTTCAAAGTTTTCGACCATCTGAGCCTGATATACGGTCTTTTTCTTTACCACTTTCTGTTTCACGGTAATTTTGCATTTCAGCTTCTTCTTACCGATTTTGGCAGTAATCACAGTCTTACCTTTTTTCTTTGCTTTTACAACACCCTTTTTCGTTACGGATGCAACTGCTTTTTTAGAAGATGACCATTTGACTTTTTTCTTTGTGTTTTTCACTTTCAACGTCAGTTTTTTGCCAACATATAACGTTGCCTTTGTCTTATTTAATTTCATCTTCTTTTTGGCTGCCTGCCCCTCTGCCGGTGCAATCAAAAGTGTGCACGCAAGCGTCAGAGATAACACTGCTGCCATCGTTCGTTTCATTTCCCTCATAACGAAACCTCCTCCATTTTTTGATAGTTTAATTATAAGAAAATATGTTAAAAAAATCAACCGGAATTATAATTGAGTTTGTGGCAAGTGTTCGTAGGCACATTTTTTGTTTTCCGTAATTTCGTAGAAAAGCTTTGCGTCTCGTGGGCGCTCCCGCTTATTGAGTGCGTAGCGGTATGGGCGCTTATGCTGTCGCATATACAAGCACCTCATACCGACGTACTCAAAACCCACTCGTCACAAAGTTTTTCTACGGAATTACTGGAATCCAAATAAACTGACACATAACATTTGCCACAATCCAATTATTTAAAAATCCGCTTTTTATACCTTCTTTACAGCCGTTTAACTTTTTTGATATTAAAAAAGGTCCTCTCTCCTACTAAGAAAGGACCTTATATCGGCGTGACGGGATTCGAACCCACGGCCTCTTCGTCCCGAACGAAGCGCTCTACCAAACTGAGCCACACGCCGAACAACAAAATATATTTTACTACGAAAATTGCATTTATGCAAGTAAAATTTTTGTCGTTTTGATTTGAAATAAATTATGCTATAATTTATTTTGTTGCCACCCCTATACCGGCACAGAGAGGGGGCACGTACTTTTCGATGGATATACTTATTACTTTCATTGTTTCTATCATGGCAGGTGTAGTTTGCCACTACATATGCAAATGGTTGGATAGAAACAACTAAGGCAACCAGCCTAAGGTTTAAGCCACCTTGCCAAAACGGAACAAAAACCCCCATGAGCGGCCACTCATGGGGGTTTTGTCGTAACTTAACGATTAATACTTATTACTTTTGCCTAATCACAGTATATCAGATTTTTGGCAAAATACAACACTTTTAAGTATATTTATCATAAAAATTTAAACATCCCAAGCCGCCATATCTCCTGAAAAACTTTAGTGGCTGCCATGCATAGGAATACGCGGGTATCCGGCATGCGTCGTGTGCATGCCGATACCCCTGCGCATTCCTCAAGCGAAAGCGTGCATGGAGCCACTAAATTTTTTCTTTTTATTTTAAGACCATCCTTCTAAAGTTCTTCTTACCTTTTTTCAGCACCACACCATCACCGGCTAATTTCCCGCCGTCAATCTGTGCATGAATGTCAGTAATTTTTTCACCATCAATGGCAACCCCCCCCTGCTGCACGGCACGGCGCGCTTCCGAATTGGATGGCACCATTCCGGATTTATTCAACAGATTAAGAATACCGATTGTGCCATTTTCCAAATCTTCATCGGTTAATTCTACGGTAGGCATTTCTGCCGCGTTTCCACTGCTAAACAATGCTTTTGCACTCTCCTGTGCTTTCAGGGCCTCTTCTTCTCCATGAACCAGTTTGGTAAGCTCAAATGCAAGAATTTCTTTTGCTTTATTTAACTGTGCACCTTCCCAGTCGGACATCGCATCAATTTCCTCCAATGGAAGGAATGTAAGCATGCGGATGCACTTCAACACATCGCTGTCATCCACATTTCTCCAGTACTGGTAGAACTCAAACGGTGATGTTTTCTCCGGATCAAGCCAGACAGCTCCCTTTGCGGTTTTACCCATCTTTTTGCCCTCTGAGTTTAACAACAGCGTAATTGTCATAGCATGCGCATCTTTTCCTAATTTACGGCGAATCAATTCCGTACCGCCGAGCATGTTGCTCCACTGGTCATCGCCGCCAAACTGCATGTTACATCCATAATCCTGAAACAGTTTGTAAAAATCATAACTCTGCATAATCATGTAGTTAAATTCCAAAAAACTGAGACCTTTCTCCATCCTCTGCTTGTAGCACTCAGCGGAAAGCATACGGTTTACACTAAAATGCGCTCCTACATCACGAAGCACTTCAATATAGTTCAAATCCATGAGCCAGTCTGCATTGTTGACAAGAATTGCTTTTCCCTCGGAAAAGTCGATAAAACGACTCATCTGTTTTTTGAAGCAGTCCACGTTGTGCTGAATCGTCTCCGGTGTCATCATCTGACGCAAATCCGTTCTTCCGGATGGGTCACCAATCATCGCGGTACCGCCGCCTACTAACGCAATCGGTTTATTGCCCGCCATCTGCAAACGTTTCATCAGGCAAAGTGCCATAAAATGTCCGACATGCAGACTGTCAGCGGTCGGGTCAAAACCAATGTAAAAAGTAGCCTTCCCATTATTTACCATGTCTCGAATTTCTTCTTCGTTTGTCACCTGAGCGATTAAGCCTCTGGCAACTAATTCTTCATATACCTGCATTTTTTCCTCCATTCTAAAGCTGCCGCTTTTTATAATAAAAAAATCTCTCACCCTATTCAAAGGACGAGAGATATCATATCCCGTGTTACCACCTTTTTTCACAATCGACTCGCATCGACTGCCTCATCAAGTACACCTGCCGTATGGCACGAATACTCCTGCACGATAACGTGTGCCGGGTTTCCCCTCTTCCGTCAGCACCTACCTGGTTTCAATGCCGAAGCTCCAAGATGTATTCCAAATAAGCGATTTCCCATGCCTCTCACCAGCCGGCTATTCTCTGTTGGCTCTTTCTTACTCGTACTTCTTCTCTTCTCTGCCTATGTGGGTATCTTAATATATCAAAACATTTTTGTCAAGAACACTTTTTGTAAAAGAACTGACACATATCCTTCATATAATAAGGCATGATTTCTTGACAAACATTAGGAAATGTGCGATTATGAAAGAACTTGGCGTCATGTTTAAAGTCATGCCGTCAAATAGTGAATGGAACAGAATGGAGGTTTTATCATGAAACGTACTTACATAAGAAGTTTGCTTGTGTTCGTATTTGCTTCTTTGTTTCTGACATTTTCCTTTGTCAGCACACCGGCAAAAGCTGCGGCTGCTGCTACTGAAGCACCATCTACACACAAAGCGGTTTTGACTACAAATCGTGCCGCCGGCACAGCAAACTACACCGTAACCGGTCTGGATTTAGCATCCGATACCGCACTTACGATTAATGCAGTCAATTCTTCCACAAAGAAAACTGCTTTTACAAAAAATGTCACTCTCAACGAGACTAACTGCAAAGAAGGCACTTTTACAGGAAGCATTACTTTGGCGGACTTAAAATATGCATTTGCCAATTATACAGTAACCGTAACAATTGGTACGAAAACATTGACCGCCGGCACTGCTGACTTTACGATTCATACAGCAAAAGCAGGTCTTTCCATCACAGGAAATACCGGCGCCGCTGTCCGTACTGCTGCCTTCGTATCAAAAGAAGCCACAGGCGGTGTTTTAGTTCCCGGTACCGGAAACCAGATTTCCATCCAGATTTGGAACAAAAACCGCGCAGAATCCACTGCAGTAACCGTGGGCAAAGCAATGGCATTGAATGCGAACCAGAACTGGTCTGTTGATGTTTCCAAATCCGGAAATTATTATGGCAAATGGGGCGCAAAGGCTGTTGTCACAAACAGCAATTGGAAAACACAGTATACTTTAGCTTCTACCGAATATAATGTTGTCCCTTCCTGCACTTCATTTGTTACAAAAAAAACAAAAGCATTGGAGAAGAAAAAGGCATTTGCCATTGAACTTAGCGGATTGACTAACGTATTCGGCGTAAATGGTGTAACATTCCAGGTATTTAACAGCGATGGCAGACAGGTTGCTACACTTTCCGGCAAGAAAAAGACAGCTTCTTATTATAAAGAAGTTACGATGAAAACCTTAAAATACAATTTGGATTTATTTACAATTAAAGCGGTTGTGATCGACTCCAACAATAAAACTTATACGCTTGCACAGACAACAAAAGCTGACCAGCGTATGAAAAAGGGAACTCTTACCGTTACTAAAAAGAAAAATGCAACCTGCATCTATAAATTGTCCAGAGCTTATGTTCCCGGCAATATCAAAAAGGTTGAATTTGATATTTACCGGATTAAAAACGGTAAAAAGAAAAAGCTTGGCACATACAAAGCAAAAGCTTCTTCCAATAAAAAGACCTACACCGTAACAGTAAAAAATGAAGCAAAAGGAACTTACGAGGTTCGTGCATTTGCGACATCCGCATGGAAAAGCAGACTGTTGCTGAAAAAGACAAAGTTCAAACTGAAAAAGTCAGACCTTGGTAAAAACGGCTGGTATTATGAAAAATATAAGGGAAAGAAATACAAATTCTATTATATTAACAATGAAAAACAGACCGACCTTACTAAGATTTTGAAACTGAAAAAAAGCAGTTCCTCTCATCAGAACAAGTTTTACATCGAAGTAAACCGTGCCGCATGTGTTGTTACGATTTACATGTACAACGATGAGACAAACAAATACGATATTCCGGTTAAAACGTGTTCTGTATGTGTCGGCAGTGACATCTGGACCGTTGCCGGTACCGGTGGCCTCCATGAGAAGTCAGCATATACTCCAATAGGTACATATTCGGTATGCACAAACGGACAGTCCGTAAAATATACGATGAAACCGATGCATGAGCCGGATGGCAGTACCGTATATGCGCGCTGGGCAACACACATTGTCGGCAATGTTTATTTCCACTCAATTGCCGTTGGCACACAGTCTCATTATGCACTGCCTGCTGTCACCTACAACAAGCTTGGCAAACCTGCTTCTGCCGGATGTATCCGTATGGCAGTAGCGGATGCAAAGTGGATTTACGATTATACTTCAACCGGCAATACCATTAAAATCGTAAAGGGAAGCACAAAGAAACCGGGGCCTCTCGGCAAAGCAAAGACCATCAAAGTGAAAGGTGGCATCAACTACGACCCAACGGATCCCGGTGTACCGGATTCCCGCAAGAAAAAAGATTACAAAGCAAAACGAATCAGTGGATATCTGACAAAAAAAGGTAAAAAAGTCGGATACTAAAAAAAGAAAAAAGCTGTAAATTGGTGAATCTCACCGGTTTACAGCTTTTTTAATATCTGTTATTTTTCTTTCTTTATGTTTTCCCTATCCCGGTTCATAAACGATTTGGCAAATTGAATATAAAGCCAAAACAGAATTGGCAGTAAAATGCTGGAACCAATACACATTTTAAACAATTCCGGTGCCGCCTTTGATGTGGTGATTCCTGCAATCAAAGTTACAATATACAACGCAACTAAAAAGATTACACCAATAATTGCTGCAATACGCACACCCTTCGGATATGAACTTTCAAATTTTTCTTTTTTCTCTTCTGCCATCTTACCATTCCTCCTTATCTGCTCCAATTTTCTTCATATGCTGCTTAATTTTCTTTTCATAACCATTCTCCGATAAATGGAAAAACCGCTCAAATTCCGCCTCATCCGGCAGATACTGCTGTCTTACATAATGATTTTCGTAATCATGGGAATACTGGTACCCGATGCCATGTCCGAGTTTTGCCGCACTTTTATAATGGGCATCCATCAAATGTGCCGGAATTCGGTAATTCGGATGCGTTTTAACATAATCCATGGCATCATCAATTGCAACAATTGCTGAATTGCTCTTCGGTGCACATGCCACATAAAGCGCCGCCTGCGAAAGCACAATTCTTGCCTCCGGCATACCAAGCCGCTCAACTGCCTGTGCCGCCGCGGTCGCCACGACAAGAGCCTGTGGGTCAGCATTTGAAACATCCTCCGCCGCACAAATCATGATTCGTCTGGCAATAAATTTGATGTCCTCACCGGCATACAGCATTCTCGCCAGATAATAAACTACGGCATCCGGGTCAGAGCCCCGCATACTTTTAATAAATGCCGAAATGGTATCGTAATGATTATCCCCTGTTTTATCATAGCGGAGTACACGTTTTTGAATACATTCCTCGGCAACTTCCATCGTAATATGAATTTTGCCATCTGCACCTCTCTCGGTTGTCAAAACACCAAGTTCAATCGCATTTAAAGCACTTCTGGCATCACCACCGCTGATGTCCGCAAGAAATTCCAAAGCGTCTTTTTCGATGACTGCATCAAAACTGCCAAGTCCCTTTTCTTTATCTGTCACTGCACGCAGCAAAAGTTCCTTGATTTCATCTTTTTCCAATGCCTTTAATTCAAAAATAATCGAGCGGGACAAAAGCGCACCATTTACTTCAAAATACGGATTTTCCGTTGTTGCACCAATCAAGACAATGGTACCGTCTTCAACAAACGGAAGCAAATAGTCCTGCTGGCTTTTATTAAAGCGGTGAATCTCGTCAATAAACAAAATCGTCTTGCGCCCGTAAGCGCCCCAGTTTTCTTTTGCTTTTTCAACAACTTCTTCCATATCTTTTTTCCCGGCCGAGGTCGCATTAATCTGGAGAAATGCTGCACTTGTCGTATTGGCAATCACTTTCGCCAGTGTCGTTTTCCCAGTTCCCGGCGGTCCATAAAAAATCAGCGAACTTAATTTATCTGCCTGAATTGCCCGGTACAATAATTTATCTTTTCCGATAATATGTTTCTGTCCCACAACCTCGTCCAAGGTAGTCGGACGGAGTCTTGAAGCAAGTGGCGATTCGGTCTCTTTTTTCTGCTCGCTCATATAATCTAATAAATTCATGATTCCTTTCCTTCCTGCCGTTTATCCATCTGTATAACTTCGTCTCCATGGAAACCATAACACAGTTTTTCGCCCCGTTCAAGTTTAGCTTTCGCAGCTGTTTTCTCCGTCAGTGCCGTTTCAAATGAATCAATTTTCTCCTCCGGCACCAAAAACCGAAACACAACCTCATTTCCATATTCACACGATAACTCGTGAATCTCGTTGGTTCTTGCTAAATATTGGATTTTTCCAACCTCGTTATAATCCACTGTAACGGTCAGCGGGTAACCGGTCTCTTTTTCTAAAAGTACACAGTGATTTAATCCCTCTTTCATCGCACCGGAATACGCTCTTACAAGCCCCCCAGTACCAAGAAGAGTTCCTCCAAAATATCTTGTGACGACTGCCACAACATTATAAATTCCCTGTCCATCCAAAATATCCAACATCGGTCGGCCGGCCGTTCCTGATGGTTCCCCGTCATCGCTGCAGCGCACCGTATCCTTATTTTCACCTAAAATATAGGCAAAGCAGTTATGTCTGGCATCATAATATTTTTTCCGCATCGCGGTAATTTTTTCAAGTGCTTCTTCTTCCGTTGTGACCGGAAAAATGTTCGCAATAAAACGGGATTTCTTTTCTACAATTTCCCCTTGTCCACCTTCGTAGAGTATCTTAGATGCTGTTTCCATCCGTTTCGTTCCTTTCTCTTACTTCGTTCCTACTCCTTACTATTATAGTAATTGCCCTTTCCCTTTTCAAGAGTTTTTGTTATACTAAAAAGAAAAGAAAACATTCAGGAAGGAAAGGACCGCACATGAATTTTAGTCATAAGGGAATCCAGAATCGAAAACATCAGCTTGAATCCGCAGCTACTCACCGTCTGCACAAATTACAGCTTATGGGAATCCGTCTTACTCTCATCGGACTTATTTTTGTCGGCCTTTTTGCCGGAAGTTTCCTGATTGGAATGTATACAAGCATTTTATCTTCGACGCCGGATGTGAACTCTATCCAGATTGTTCCAAAGGGCTATACAACGACAATTGTGGACAGTGAAGGAAATCCGATTCAGTCCTTAGTCGGGAAAGATGCCAACCGTGAATATGTTACATTGGATAAAATTCCGGAGAATCTCCAAAATGCCTTTATTGCCATTGAGGACGAGCGTTTCCGCAAGCATAACGGCGTGGATACACAGGGCGTTTTGCGTGCACTGACTATTGGCATAAAAAACAAGGGCGATTTTACACAAGGTGCCAGTACGATTACACAGCAGTTATTGAAAAACCAGGTATTTGAGGGCGGCGAGGAAAATACACTCTTTGAAAAAATAAAGCGTAAGCTGCAGGAGCAGTTTCTTGCTTTGCAGACCGAAAAAAAATACAGTAAAAACCAGATTCTCGAGTATTACTTAAATACCATTAATCTCGGGCAAAATACACTTGGTGTACAGGCAGCATCCAAACGATATTTTAATAAAAATGTTTCTGACCTCACCCTTTCCGAGTGTGCGGTTCTTGCCGGCATTACGCAGAACCCATCAGCGTACAATCCGATTTCCCATCCGGCGAAAAACAGTCAGAAACGCACAACTGTTTTAACCTATATGAAAAATCAGGGATATATTTCCAGTAAAGAATACACCGATACTCTCCGTGACCCGGTTTATGACCGCATCCAAAAAGTGAATAAACAAACATTTTCAAGTTCTTCCATTACCTCGTATTTTACCGATGCTTTGATTGAGCAGGTAATTCAGGATTTGAAAGCCAAATGCGGCTACACGGAAACGCAGGCTTATAACGCACTGTACAGCCGCGGCCTGACGATTTACAGCACACAGGACAAATCTATGCAAAAAACCGTCGATTCAATGATGAACAACAAAAAATATTATCCTGCGAACTCTCGGTATGAACTAACTTATCAATTGATTGTTACGCACAAGGACGGAACGCAGATTACCTATTCCTTTTCCGATATGAAGAAATGGTTTAAAAGCAGAAGGAAGAAAGTTATATCCGGATTATACAAAAAGAAATCCACTGCCAGAAAACAAATCAAGCAGTTCCGAGCTGCTATGCTGACGAAAAATGATACCGTGCAGTCTGAGACAATTGACCTCGTAATTGAACCGCAATCCTCTTTTGTTGTAATTGACCAGCATACCGGCGCCGTAAAAGCACTTGTCGGCGGCCGCGGCGACAAAAACGCAAGCCGCACTCTGAACCGTGCAACGGATTCGGTGCGCCAGCCAGGCTCAACCTTTAAGATTTTATCGACATATCTACCGGCACTTGACACCGCCGGCATGACACTGGCAACTGTGCAGGATGACGCCCTTTATTACTATCCGGGTACAAAACGTAAAGTGAAAAACTGGTACGGAAACTCCTACCGCGGACTTACTTCCCTGCGTGAAGCAATGGCGCAATCCATGAACGTAGTTGCCGTCAAAACATTGAATGATGTAAGTCCCAAAATCGGATATGATTATTTATTAAATTTAGGTTTTACTACTTTAGTTGACAACTATACCAGTCAGGATGGAAAAACCTATACGGATATTTCTCTCCCGCTTGCTCTTGGAGGATTGACTAAAGGCGTTACCAACTTAGAACTAACGAACGGCTTCGCTACCATTGCCAATCAGGGACTTTATCATCCCGCTTTCTTTTATACAAAAATTGTTGACCATGACGGAAATGTGTTACTCGACAACACAATGAATACGGATACCAGACAGGTCATGAAAGAATCGACTGCATGGCTCCTTACCAGTGCAATGGAAGACGTCATTTTAAAAGGAACCGGCAGCCGCTTAAAATTTAAGAAAATCAATATGCCGCAGGCAGGAAAAACCGGCACTTCCACCGGCAACCGCGACTTGTGGTTTGTCGGCTACACACCGTATCTCACAGCCGGCATCTGGGGCGGTTATGATTCCGGACAAAAGCAAACGTCTCTTACCTATCAGAAAGATTTGTGGCGTGACACGATGGAGAAGTTAAATCAAAATTACACAAAAGTTTCTTTCAAGAAACCGGACTCTATCACAACCGCTGTTATTTGTACAAAATGCGGAAAACTTGCAATCAACGGTATTTGCGACAAGGCTGTTGGCGGCTCCTGCATAAAAAAAGAATACTTTGATAAAGAGTCCGTACCAAAGGAGAAATGCGACTGCCATGTGCGTTGCAAAATCTGCAAAGCCTCCGGACATCTTGCCGGCGACGGCTGCCCATCCTCACAGATTTATACAGCCGTTTACCTGCAAAAAAATGAGTCCACGCAAACCGCAGACTCATCGTTAAGCATTCCCCGCTATCTCGTAGGCTCCACGTGTAAAATCCACAACTAACGGCGCTTACGCTTTCTCGGAGGAATCAGACATTTTTTATCAAATCCAATTAAATCATTCCGCCCTGCCTTGAGCAGGGCCTCTTTTACTAAATCATAATTTTTAGGCTCCCGGTATTGAATTAATGCTCGCTGCATAGCCTTTTCATGGGAAGATTTCGGCACATAAATCGGCTCCATCGTACGAGGATCAAGTCCCGTATAATACATGCAGGTCGAAATCGTTGATGGCGTCGGATAAAAATCCTGCACCTGCTCCGGCATGTATCCGAGGTCTCTAATATATTCCGCCAGTTCAATCGCATCCTTTAGCGTCGAACCCGGGTGAGAAGACATAAAATAAGGAACTACATACTGTTTCTTCCCCGTCCTTTTATTTACTTTTTCATAGCGTTTGCAAAACTTTTCATAGACCGCATGCGGTGGCTTTCCCATCGCCCGCAAAACATTATTAGAAACATGTTCCGGCGCCACTCTAAGCTGCCCGCTGATATGGTCTCTGCAAAGTTCACTAAGAAACGTATCATCCGTTTCCTGCATCACATAATCAAACCGGATTCCGGAACGGACAAATACTTTCTTAACTCCCGGCAAACGCTTCAGTTTCCGAAGCAGTGAAACATAATCCTTATGGTCAACTTTCAGATTCGGACACGGTTTGGGGAACAAACATTGCTTCATCTGGCAGACACCTTTTTCAAGCTGCTTGTCACACGAGGGTCTTCTGAAATTTGCTGTCGGTCCTCCCACATCGTGTATATATCCCTTAAATCCGGTTTTAGCAGTCATCCCTTTTGCTTCTTCCAAAATCGACTCATGGCTTCTGACCTGAACAATTCTTCCCTGATGAAATGTGAGGGCACAGAAATTACAGCCGCCAAAACATCCACGGCAGCTTGTCAGACTAAACTGAATCTCGGAAATTGCCGGAACACCGCCTGCTGCCTCATAGGATGGATGATACGTTCCCACATAAGGATAGGCATAAATATCATCCATTTCCTGCGTAGTAAGTGGCTTTGCCGGTGGATTCTGCACAACCAACACTTTATTCGGATATGCCTCAACTAACGGTTTTGCCGTAAATGCATCCGTATTTTCATATTGCACATAAAAACTTTGTGCGTATTTTTTCTTATCCGTACTAACTTCTTCAAACGCAGGAAGAGAAATCGGCTCATACGCACTCAATTCCCCTTCTTTTGTACGGTACACAGTTCCCGCAACATACGTGATATCATGAATTGAAATACCGGCGTCTAACGCCTCTGCAATTTCAAGTATACTGTGTTCTCCCATGCCATATGAAATCATATCCGCACCGGAATCCAGTAAAATCGATCGTTTCACCTTATCCGACCAGTAATCGTAATGCGCCAGCCGCCGTAAGCTCGCCTCGATTCCACCAAGAATAATCGGCGTATGTTTATACGTTCTGCGAATCAGATTCGAGTACACAACGGTTGCATAATCCGGGCGTTTCCCCATCACGCCGCCCGGCGTATACGCATCCGTTTTTCGTCTCTTTTTCGCCACCGTATAATGGTTTACCATGGAATCCATATTTCCTGCACACACTAAAAAAGCAAGGCGTGGCTCACCCAATTTTGTGATGCTTGCATCGTCTTTCCAATCCGGCTGCGAAATAATTCCAACTTTATAACCATTTGCCTCCAAATGTCTGCTGATAATTGCCGGTCCGAAAGAAGAGTGGTCCACATAAGCGTCCCCAATGACAAATACAAAATCGCACTGGCTCCACCCCCGCCGTTTCATTGCTTTTTTACTCATTGGCAGAAAATCATCTGCCGCTTTTTTTTCATTCAGATTTGTCATCTCTTTCACCTTCTCTCTCTTTCGCTGCAAAAAATTGAACAACCGATTCCGCAGCCTGGCGATTCATTTCCGGAATCTCCATCAGTTCTTCCACATCTGCTTTCTGAATCTCAGCTAATGACTGATAGGTCCGCATCAGCGCTTTACGCCTTGTGGCACCAATCATCGGAATATCATCAAGAATCGAATGAACCTGCGTCTTACTTCGAATCTGCTTATGATACTCAATCGCAAAACGGTGTGTTTCATCCTGCACTCTCGTAATCAGGCGGAATCCCTCACCGTGTGTATCAATCGGAATTTCTTCATTCTTAAAATACAGCCCGCGCGTCCTATGGTGGTCATCCTTTACCATGCCGCAGACTGGTATTGTTATATCTAATTTTAACAAAACTTCTTCTGCAATATTTACCTGGCCTTTTCCACCATCCATAAAAATAATATCCGGCAGATTGCGGAAAGAATCCATCTCCGACAAACCTTCCCGTTTGCTGTGTTCAAAACGTCTCGTCAGCATTTCCCGCATAGCACCATAATCATCCGGCCCGCTCACGGAACGGATACGAAACTTGCGGTAATCATTCTTTTTCGCCTTTCCCTCTTCAAACACAACCATTGAACCAACCGTCTCAAAACCATTGATATTTGAGATATCATACGATTCCACACGGCTGAGTCCGGAAATACCAAGCAGTCCCTCGATTTCTTCCATCGCCCCCTTGGTTCTTGCCCGCTCTCTCTGTAACTTCTCAGCATCCTTTTGAAGCACCATCCGGGCATTTTTCTTCGCCAACTCAAGCATGCGCTCTTTCTGTCCGCGCTGTGGATAGCGGAAATACACCTTATGTCCGCGTTTTGCCGAAAGCCACTCAAGGATAGCATCTGCATCTTCCACTTCCTGCTCTAACCAGATTTCTTTCGGAATATACGGCGTTCCGGCATACATCTGTTTAATAAAAGCAGACAAAGCAGCCCCTTCTGTCTCCTCATTTGTTCCGGTCAGATAGTAATGTTCTCTTCCCAGCATTTTTCCACCACGGATAAAAAACACCTGCACTACCGCATCCTCTTTTCCACGAGCCATCGCCACGATGTCACGGTCTTCAAAATCCTCTGACGTAATCTTCTGCCGTTCTGTCACCTGGCGGACACTCTGTATCAAGTCGCGGTATGTGGCTGCCTCCTCAAAATTCATCTCCGCTGCTGCCCGTTGCATTTTTTCCTCAAGTTCCTTCAATGCCGATTTGGTATCCCCCTGCAAAAACTTCAGGGCGCGCTCAAAATCTACCCGGTACTCCTCCTTTTTCACATGTCCTTGGCACGGTGCCGGACACTGCCCAATCTGATGATACAGACAAGGTCTTTCTTTTCCTATATCACGTGGCAGCACACGGTGGCAGTTTCGCAGATGAAACAACTGATTCACCAGTTCAATTGTATCACGAATCGCCTTGCCACTTGTAAACGGCCCAAAATACTTACAGCCGTCCCGTTTCATCTGACGCGCAAAAAGAAGCCTTGGGTAGGCTTCTGAAACCGTTGCTTTTAAGAAAGGATAGCTCTTGCCATCCTTTAACATTGTATTATACCGTGGGGAATGTTCCTTAATCAGATTGCACTCTAACACCAATGCTTCCAGTTCACTGTCCGTCACAATATACTCAAACCACGCAATGCGGTCAATCATCCGCTGTATTTTAGGCGTCACATGACGGCTCTTCTGAAAATACTGGCGTACTCTGTTTTTTAGACTAATTGCCTTTCCCACATAAATAATCTCATCCGTTTTGTCATGCATGAGATACACGCCCGGCTTACCGGGCAGTTTTTTCAATTCCTCTTCCAGATTAAACACATTTACCAGTCCTTTATAAAACGCGTAATCACATCCACCAGTCCATCTTCGTCACAGGACGGTGCAACATAATCCGCTTTTTCTTTCAATTGTTCCGGTGCATTTGCCATTGCCACGCCAAATCCGGCATATTCAATCATCGGCAAATCATTAAATCCATCCCCGCAGCACACCATCTGACTGCGGCGGTAGCCAAGACGTTCTAGCAGTTTTGCCACACCGTATGCCTTATCCACACCAAGGGGCATCATTTCCAAATAAAATCCCTCGGAGCGGTAAACTGAAAGACGGCCCTCAAAATCTTTTGCCGCCTTTTTCTCCAGTTTTTCCAAATGCGCCGGGTCTCCGGTCAAAATGCATTTATTGCCCGCAAACTTCACATCCCGGTGAAAATCTTCCGGTACCCAGATAGGAATATCACAGCCTTTTGCATCAATTGTAATATACGGATCCGTGTCACTGTGAGCCACGATTTTCCCGGCATCATACGTTAATATTCCGGTATGCTCTTTTTTTGAATAATCATACAATTCATGAATCATCCCATCCGGCAGTGTAATATCATATATCACTTCACCGGTTGCAAAATTTGTAATGCGTCCACCATTAAACGAAATAACATAGCCTCCAAACTGGTCAAGTCCAATCGCTTTTGCCTGATGGCGGATGCCCTCTGTGCACCGCCCGGAAGCAATTGCAACTTTGATTCCCTGGTCCTGACATTCCCACAAAGCCTCTTTTGTTCGCTCCGTAATCTCTTTTTTCGTATTGACTAATGTTCCATCAACATCCAGCACTAACAATTCGTAAGCCATTACTCTTCCTCATTCTGCGGGAGTTCTTTTGTTTCTTCTTTCTGTTTTTCCTCGCCGCTTCTCTTTAACTTTTCACCGGTAATTTCTTCGTAAATAGCAACGAACTCTTTTCCAGTAATCGTTTCTTTTTCAATCAAATGCTCTGCCAGTTTATCCATAACCGTCTGGTTTGTCTCGATACATTCCACAGCCTTTTTGTAACAGTCATTCAAGATTGCCATGACCTCTTCATCAATCTGGCTCTCCGTCACCTCGCCGCAGTTAAGCACCGGTCTGCCATCCAGATAACGGCTCTGAATCGTCTCCAAGCCCATCATGCCAAACTTACTGCTCATACCGTACTGCGTTACCATCGAGCGTGCAATCGACGTTGCCTTCTCAATATCATTCGACGCTCCGGTCGTAATATCATCAAACTTAACCTGCTCTGCCGCACGGCCGCCCATGAGCGTAACAATCTCTGAAATCAGTTCTTCCTTCTTCATCAGATATTTTTCTTCCTCCGGCACCTGCATCACATAGCCGAGTGCTCCCATTGTACGCGGCACAATCGTAATTTTCTGTACCGGCTCCGCATGTTTCAAATTGGTTGCCACAAGCGCATGTCCAATCTCATGGTAAGCAACAATCTTCTTTTCTTCCTCACCAAGAATACGGTCTTTTTTCTCTTTTCCGGCAAGCACCACTTCAACTGCCTCAAACAAATCCTTTTGGCTTACAACCTGTCTGCCATCTTTTACTGCCATAATAGCAGCCTCATTAACCATATTGGCAAGGTCCGCACCAACGGCACCGGAAGTTGCCAACGCAATTTCTTCCAAATCTACCGTATCGTCCATAAGCACATCATGTGAATGAACCTTTAACACATCCACACGGCCTTTCAAATCCGGTTTTTCCACAATAATCCGGCGGTCAAAACGTCCCGGACGAAGTAATGCCTTATCAAGCACTTCCGGACGGTTTGTCGCACCAAGAATAATAATTCCTTTCGAGGAATCAAAACCATCCATCTCCGACAACAGCTGATTCAGCGTCTGCTCACGCTCATCATTGCCCCCTCCATACTGGCTGTCACGGCTTTTACCAATCGCATCAATCTCATCAATAAAAATAATACAAGGTGCCATCGATGTCGCCTGCTTAAACAAATCTCTTACACGTGACGCACCGACACCAACAAACATTTCCACAAAATCGGACCCGGACAGGGAAAAGAACGGAACACCTGCTTCTCCTGCAAGTGCCTTCGCAAGCAGTGTCTTACCGGTTCCCGGAGGTCCGACAAGCAGCGCACCTTTCGGAAGTCTCGCACCAATTTTTTTGTATTTATCCGGATTTTTCAAAAAGTCAACTAACTCCGTCAGTGACTCTTTTGCCTCTTCTTCACCGGCAACATCCTTAAATGTCACACCGGTCTTTTTTTCTACATACATCTTCGCATTTGACTTGCCGACGCCGCCCATAATGCCGCCGCCCTTGGTTGCCGAGCGCATAAAGAACCAAAGGAGAATCCAAAGTCCCGCAATCGGAAGAATATAAGAAAGCAAAAAGTCCATAATTCCCGAACTGCTCTGAATCTCCGCCGTAAACTCGACTCCGTATTTATTCAGCAAATCCTGCACCAATTTCTCGTCATTGACATACCCGGTATAATAAGTGACCGTAAGCATCGCCACTTTTTCCTTCGTCTTTGGCTCAATGACAATCATATTCGACTGAAATGTAACCTTTTTCACCTGGTCCTTTTTCAGCATTTCAATAAATTTTGTATACGTGATTTCCTTTTCCGTATTTCTTTGAATCTCGGAATTCAGGAAAAAAATCAAGCCAATTGCAAACAGCGCCGCCATTAAACAAATCAAGAGATTGGTCTTGTTTTTCTTGCGCTTGTTCGGATCCTGATTATTTCTTTCATTATTATTAAAATCCATTCTATCTTGTCCTTTCGTATCCTGAATCGTTACTTTAATAAGTATAAAAGATTTTAAATGATAAATCAATGGTTAGTATGTGAAAGATTGGTGAATTTGACACTTGAAACAAACTGGTAAAAAGGGTATACTAGAAATAAGTTTGTTTATTTTCATTAAATATAAAATTTGTAAAAAGATTAAGGAGCTGTTGGCTCCGGAATGGAGATTAAAATGGCTGTAAAGTACGTTTTTGTAACTGGCGGTGTTGTTTCCGGTTTAGGAAAAGGAATTACTGCCGCTTCTTTAGGTCGATTGTTGAAAATGCGTGGCTACAAAGTAACCATGCAGAAATTTGACCCGTATATCAATATTGACCCGGGTACGATGAATCCAATTCAGCATGGTGAAGTATTCGTCACCGATGACGGTGCGGAAACCGATTTGGACTTGGGACATTATGAGCGTTTCATTGACGAAAGTCTCACCAAACAGAGTAATGTCACAACCGGTAAAGTTTACTGGTCGGTTCTTTCCAAAGAGCGCCGTGGTGATTACGGTGGTGGAACCGTACAGGTAATCCCTCATATTACAAATGAATTGAAAAGCCGTTTTTACCGCAACGATGGTGTAAAAGAAACGCAGATTGCCATCATTGAAGTCGGAGGTACGGTTGGTGATATTGAGAGCCAGCCATTTTTAGAGGCAATTCGTCAGTTCCAGTTAGACGTCGGACATGAAAATGCGATTTTGATTCACGTTACATTAGTTCCTTATTTGAAGGCATCACAGGAATTGAAATCCAAACCAACACAGGCAAGTGTAAAAGAACTTCAAGGTATGGGAATCCAGCCGGATATCGTTGTATGCCGTACTGAGATTCCTCTCGATAAAGCAATCCGCGACAAAATTTCTTTGTTCTGTAATGTACCAAACAGTCAGGTTATCCAGAACTTAGATGTGGAAACACTTTATGAAGTACCTCTTGCCATGGAGAAGGAAAACCTTGCACAGACTGTCTGCAAATGTCTTCACTTGGATTGTCCGGAACCGGATATCAAGGGCTGGGAAGATATGGTAAATTCTATTAAGAACTTAAACAAAGAAGTAACCGTTGCCCTCGTCGGCAAATATACTGCTTTGCATGATGCTTATATCAGTGTTGTTGAATCCTTAAAGCACGGTGGTTTCGCCCACAATGCACAGGTCAACATCAAATGGGTAAATTCAGAAGATGTAACTCCTGAAAATGTCGCTGATTTTTTAGGCGATGTAAGCGGTGTTTTAGTACCGGGTGGTTTTGGTGACCGCGGTATTGATGGTAAAATTTATGCTATCCAGTATGCACGCGAAAATAACATTCCATTCCTTGGCCTCTGCCTCGGTATGCAGTTATCCATCGTAGAATTTGCACGTAATGTTGTCGGCTGGAATGACGCTCACAGTGCAGAATTAGACCCATCTACAACGCATCCGGTAATCCACCTGATGCCAGACCAGAATGGTGTTGAGGATATCGGCGGTACCTTACGTCTTGGTTCCTACCCTTGTGTGCTCGCCAAAGACAGTAAAGCGTATGCGCTGTACGGCGAAGAAACAATTCATGAAAGACACCGTCACCGCTATGAGGTAAATAACTACTATCGTGATGACTTAGAGAAAAACGGCATGAAACTTTCCGGACTTTCACCGGATGGACGAATCGTTGAAATGTTAGAGATTCCGGAACATCCTTGGTTCGTTGCCACACAGGCTCATCCGGAGTTTAAATCCCGTCCAAACCATCCACATCCGTTATTTAAAGGATTTGTTGGTGCAGCAATTGAATATCAGGATAAGTAAGAATATATCAAGAAAAGAGAGGATTTGTCACACAAATCCTCTCTTTTTTGATAATAAATAAAGAAGTCTAGAGCTGGCACTCTAGACTTCTTTCGCACATTGAAAATGCACTTACTTTTCTTAGCTAATATTATTATATACTTTTATTCTCTCAAAATCAACTACCTAACACTCTGAGTTCCTTTTATTTATTCCCCGTACTGCCCTCACAAAAGCCTCTATTCGTTCTTTACTCTTTCCGTTGCCATCTGCACGCTCTACTCCGGAGCTGGTGTCCACACCATCAATCTTTCCCGTGCAGGCAGCCAGAGCCTCCCCCACATTATCCGGATTAAGCCCACCGGCAAGTAATACTTGTTTCTCTGTCGAAGGAAGCTTTTGCAGCAAATCCCAGTCAAATGTTTTTCCGCTTCCCGGGACTGCAGCATCCATAACAAATCCAACGACCTCATCCATTTGTTCATAATGTAAAAAATCATCCATGTCACTTACATTAAAAGCTTTAAAAACCGGAATCTGACAGGACGTAATAATCGAATCCTCTACCTTGCCATGAATCTGAATTGCCGAAAAGCCGGCATCCACGACTGCTTCCACCTGCTCTTTTGTCGGACTTACCATAACCGCTACCGAAGCAATGTCTTCAGGAAGTTTAGCAACTAAATTCTCTGCCCGCTCTAACGAGAGGTTGCGTTTACTTTTTTGAAAAAACAGCACAAAGCCGGCATAATTAATACCGGCTTTTGCAATATATCCAATTTCTTCTTCGGAAGTAATACCACAAATTTTTATCAAAGGGTTCTTCATCCTATCCACCTCATTTCATTCAATCGTCCATGTTCTTTCATTATACATACTGAATGATTTAATGGCAACCCTTACATTTACTGCAGTCACCACCGCAGCTTCCTTTTCCACTTTTACGGTCTTTTCTCATACCAAACAGAATAGCGGCTACAATCACCACAAGAATACCTGCTACAATAATTGTTCCCCACATATTGACACACTCCTTTCGATTCAAAAGGCTAGACCTGCATTCAAAAAAATGCAGGTCATATCCAAATGGCTTATTTATGTTCAAAATGTTTTTTACAAATTTTTGAGATGATTACTTGGAGGCAGCAACACTCGTTTTGCCAACTTTTAATGTCTGGCTTTCTTTATAAGGACGAACCAGAAGGTAAATCATTCCAATAATTACCAAAATAGCAACTACTGTCCAGATACTGAATACGCCCTGTGCAAGCAAACCAATGTTATTTACAATCAAACCAATCAAGTAAGCAAATCCACACTGATAACCAACGGCTACGAAGAACCATTTACGGTTATTCATCTCACGTTTAATCGCACCCATTGCTGCGAAACATGGAGCACACAAAAGGTTAAATGCTAAGAATGCATAACCACTAACTGCGGTAAAGTTTGCTGCCATGTTCTGATATACAGTACCATCACCGGCAGAGTACAGAATACCAAGTGTACCAACGATATTCTCTTTTGCCACAAGACCTGTAATCGAAGCAACAGTTGCCTGCCAGTTGCCCCATCCAAGAGGAGCGAACAACCAAGCGATTGCTTTACCAATTACTGCCAGAATACTAGCATCAATTTCATCCTCAGAAAGCATACGGAATGTTCCGTCTACTACACCAAAATAGCTTGTAAACCATACAAAAATTGTGGAAAGAAGGATGATCGTACCTGCCTTCTTAATAAAGCTCCAGCCACGCTCCCACATGCTGCGAAGTACCGTACCAACGGTTGGCATATGGTAAGCAGGAAGCTCCATAACGAACGGTGCTGGGTCACCGGCAAACAATTTCGTTTTCTTCAAAATGATACCAGATACGATAACAGCTCCAATACCAAGGAAGTATGTGGAAGGAGCAACCCATGAAGCACCACCGAAAATAGCTCCGGCAACCATTGCGATAAATGGAAGTTTTGCTCCACAAGGGATAAATGTTGTCGTCATAATTGTCATCTTACGGTCACGGTCACTCTCGATTGTACGGGAAGCCATGATACCGGGAACACCACATCCGGAACCAATCAACATTGGGATAAAGGATTTACCGGACAAACCGAAACGGCGGAAAATACGGTCCATGATAAATGCGATACGTGCCATGTAACCACATGCTTCCAAAAATGCCAAAAAGACAAACAATACAAGCATCTGAGGAACGAATCCGAGTACGGCTCCGACACCGGCTACAATACCATCCATAATCAATCCATACAAAGGTTCTGCACAAACCGGATTTCCTTCGTCATCCAAGAGTGCCTTATCAAGCAATGCCGGGATACCGGGTACCCAAACACCGTAATCTGCAGGATCTGGCTCTTCCAAGCCTTTTTCATTGACATATTTCTCTGCATCTTTGAAGGACATACCATTTACGGTTTCTTCATCTACACCATCCGGTACTGCATCATAATATACATCAATTTCATCTGTTGCCAAAGTTTCTTCATCTTCTACTTCATATTTTACAGAAGCTTCAGAAGAACCCTTTGCATCTAACTCTGCCATCTTTTTCTTTGTTGCATCAACATCAATGGCATCCTCATCGTCTGTTACCAGTACGCCATAAGCATCCAATGCGTTGGTTGCCTGTGTATAGCTGTCAGCATCTTCTTCGTAAGCAGAAGTTCCGATGCCGAACAAGTGCCAGCCATCACCGAACACACCATCATTTGCCCAGTCAGTAGCAATTGTACCAACTGTTGTAACAGAAACATAGTATACGATAAACATAACAACCGCAAAGATTGGCAGTGCCAAAATTCGGTTTGTCACAATCTTATCAATCTTATCGGAAATCGTAAGTTTTCCGGATTTTGCTTTTTTCAGGCAGTCATCAATGACAGATGTTATATAACTGTATCTCTCGTTTGTAATAATACTTTCTACATCGTCATCAAATGTCTCTTCCAGAGAAGAAATCTCACTGCTGACATCCGGTACAGAAGCCATCTGCTCAACAATCTTATCATCACTCTCCAAAAGTTTGATTGCATAGAAACGTTTCAACTCATCTTTAATCTGTCCGTCTAACATTGACTCAACAGAATGAATTGCCATCTCTACTCCTTCAGCAAATTCATGAACTGGTGCTTCATAACCTTTCTTTGCTGCAGCCAAAGCCTTTTTCGCAGCATCCTCAATACCGGTTCCTTTCAGGGCAGAAATCTCAACCACGTCACATCCAAGAACTTTGCTCAGTTCTTTAATGTTGATGACATCGCCATTTTTCTTTACAATATCCATCATGTTGACAGCCATAACAACCGGAATACCAAGTTCCAGAAGCTGTGTTGTCAAGTACAGGTTACGCTCAATGTTCGAACCATCTACAATATTTAAAATCGCATCCGGTCTCTCATTGATTAAGTAATTTCTGGCAACTACCTCTTCCAATGTATATGGGGAAAGAGAATAAATACCAGGCAAGTCAGTGATAACAACGTCTGAGCTGCCACCTGCCAAACTCTTCTTCAGCTTTCCTTCTTTTTTCTCTACTGTTACACCAGGCCAGTTACCAACAAACTGATTGGCACCGGTCAAAGCGTTAAACAATGTTGTCTTACCGCTATTCGGGTTACCCGCAAGCGCAATCGTAATAGCCATTTCTTTTTCTCCTTTTCTAAGTTTGATATTTCTATCTTATATTTGTTTTGACTTTCCCTTGTTAGTTTTTACTAACTATGACACAAAAAAATTACTGAACTTCAATCATTTCTGCGTCAGCTTTACGCAAGGATAATTCATAGCCACGTACGGTAACCTCAACTGGGTCTCCAAGCGGTGCTACTTTCCTTACAAAAATATCAACTCCTTTGGTAATACCCATGTCCATAATACGCCTTTTTACCGGACCTTCGCCTGTCAACTTTGTAACTTTTACTGTGCTGCCAGGTGTCACCTCTCTCAATGTCATTGTCTTTCCTCCTTAAATCATTATCTTATTTGCCATATCTTTTCCAAGTGCAACGCGGGAATCTTTGACATTCAAAATCATATTGCCACTGATTTCCGATACCACTGTCACAACTCCACCGGTCACAAAGCCTAAGTTCTCTAGGAATTTCTTTGTCTCTTCACGACCACCAATTCGTTTAATCGTGTTTGGCTCGCCCACTTTCGCCATCGTTAAAGGCATCATTCCATCATCCTTTCTGTATCGCGTCATAAATGACATGACGGTTGATAATGAATTCTATCACTTACGCAAGTTAGTATACACTAACGAACATTAGCTGTCAAGAACTTTATGAGTTTTTTTCGCGATAAAACAAATTGATTCATCTGCAAAAGAATGTTATACTATACAGTACAATGTAAATGGGAATACCCCCAGTATATATTTTTTGGAGAGGAGTTACTTATATATATGAAGAAAAAATATAATGAATCCGCTGAGGATTATTTGGAAACTATCCTTATGTTAAGTAAAACACTGCCGGTCGTCCGTGCCGTAGACATTGCTACCGAATTGGATTTTAAAAAATCCAGCGTCAGTGTCGCCATGAAAAACCTGCGTGAAAAGGGACATATTACCGTTACCGATGCCGGTTACATCTATTTGACGGATTCCGGAAAAAAAATTGCAGAAATGGTCTATGAACGTCATGATGTTTTGACACACTACTTAATTTCTCTTGGTGTTGCCGAAAAAACAGCAGAAGAAGACGCTTGCAAAATCGAGCACATCATCAGCGAGGAAAGTTTTCAGGCAATTAAAAAGTCTTTTTCAAAATAAAATTGATTTAGAATTATAAAAAATAAAACCGCTTATAACAACTGTTATAAGCGGTTTTCACGTACGTGAGAGGATTCGAACCCCCGACACCTTGGTCCGTAGCCAAGTGCTCTATCCAGCTGAGCTACACGTACAACGCAAGTATTATAATAGCGCAGCCGTCATAAAAAGTCAAGCACTTTTTTTATTTTTTTATATCTTTATGATTGAAGCCCCAATCCCGGTTTTAGGAAGGAATAAAAACTGGCTTTTGGCACACAGTCCGTATCCCACAAATATTTATTCTGATGATTGTTTTCATACAACGGATAATCATCACAAATACCAAATACAGTTACACTTGTAATATTGCATGGACCGCCATTGTCTGTATCCATCTTAAGCAGAAGCCGCATCATTTCCTCGTAACGATCTGCCTGTGCCTGTAACTGCTCCTCACTTGGAATATACATCCAATCGGCAAGCAACGGAATATCAAAAGACAATTCTGTTACCTGAATCTCAAGCCCTGTCTCCCCATATTTTTTCAGGCAGGTCTTAAAACTCCCCTCTTTATCAGAATCAAGAGAAGGGCTCTGCAAGCCTACCGTTGGCTGAAGTCCGATTCCATCAATCAGCCCCTTCTCTTTCATTTCCGTTACCATTTTATAGATGTTTTCCATTTTTTCTGTCTGAAATACATTATAGTCGTTATAAAATAGCTTTACATCCGAATCAGCATATTTTCTGGCATAACGAAATGCATTTTCCACATAAGCTTCTCCCATCGTAGCATACCACAAATTCTTTTTCGCCTCATTGTGGGTAAAATCATTGTCCTTCTTCGTTGCCGCACGCAGTTTCCATCCACCGCTTGTCACAATATATGAATTTTTATCGACACATACACACTCATTTACCACATCCCAGCAATAAATCACACCCGGAAAATACTTCTGGCAGTGTTTCATAACCTGACCAATGTAGCTTTCCATTCTGGCATCTACCGTATCCGCATCTGCCAGTCCCTTCGTCGTGTCATAATCTTCATAAAAGAACCACTCCGGTGCCTGATTGTGCCAAACTAATGTATGTCCACGCATCTCAATTCCATTGTCCATACAGAACTGCAATGCCGGGTCACATGTGTCATAGCGACAGACCGGCATGCCATCACTGCTATTTTGACTTGCTTCTTTATCTAATAAATGTTCCGGTTTCATTAGATTAGAAAGAACTGTACTATTAAAATGTTTGAGAAGCACACCCGCCATCCCCTGATGATTCAACGCCATCGTACTTAAAGAACTTCCGTTTAAAGCGGCCCCCACCTTAAAATATTTCTGATAAACATCCTTTAACGGTTTCTCAGAATCTCCCGTATAAGAAGCTTTATAAGTCGGACATGCCGCCTTCTCTCCTGCCGACGGTTCCGGTATCTCTTTGCGGTCCGCATGCGGTGTTGCAACCGGCTCAGGTGTCGGTGTCACAGTTGGTGCTGCCGTCGGAACTGCCGTTGGTGTCGATGTCTGGACCGGTGCCGTTACAGCTGGTGTCTTTGTAGCAGCCGGCGTTTTCGTAGCAGCTGGCGTCTTTTTAATATAAGAGCAGGAAATTTTTAATTTCTTTTTGTATTTCTTCTTTCCTTGACAAATCAAAACTGTCACGTTTGTATTCTTTGCCCCTCGTTTTCCTTTCACTACAATTTGCTTCGTTTTCTTACGAAAACTAATTTTCAACAACTTCTTTGTTTTCTTTGGCTGTGAAATTGTCACTTTTGCATTTTTAGCAATATTTTTAACTTTCACCTTCGCCGATGCCGTATTGCCATAAAAAGAAAGCGAAACCTTACTTTTTGCCAACGACGGCTGTTTCTTTTTTGCAGACGCCATATCCGGCGATAAACTGCCAGCCAGAAGAGCTGTAACTAAAACCAATGACCATACTTGCTTTTTCAAAATTCAATACCTCCATTATGTAGATTAAAAATAATCAATATAAATGATTAAATTTAATCATTTCCTTTTTGCTAAAAGTATGATAACATATCATATAGCAAAAGGCAATGACGAGGAATAGTAATTTCCTTTTATTCTTTCAGAGAGCTGCCGGCTGGTGAAAGGCAGTAGATGAATGGTTGTGAACTCGCCTCCGAGCTGTACATTTGAACCTTTAGTAGAATGTACCGGTCACCCACCGTTATGAGGGAAAGGCATGTTAGTGCTGATGAGGGCATGTCCATCGGACATGAAGTAGAGTGGTACCGCGAAGGATTATCTCTTTCGTCTCTACAACCACATTGGTTGTGGGGCACGGAAGTTTTTTTATTTATACCACAAATCATCCAATCCCCTGCAGCAAAACAGTATTTTAATAGGAAAAAAAATGGAGGATTTGAAAATGAAAAATTTTGACAAGTATGAAAAAGCCTATTTTATGCCACCGGAATGTACCTATGACTGGGTAAAAAAAGATTCCATCACAAAGCCACCGATTTGGTGTTCCGTCGATTTGCGTGATGGTAACCAGGCGTTGATTGAACCAATGAGTTTAGACGAAAAATTACAGTTTTTCCAGATGTTAGTAGATATTGGATTCAAGGAAATCGAAGTTGGTTTCCCGGCTGCATCGGAAACTGAATACGAATTTATGCGTGCTTTGATTGAGAAAAACATGATTCCTGATGATGTTGCCGTTCAGGTTCTGACTCAGGCAAGAGAGCACATTATCAAAAAAACATTTGAGGCTGTAAAAGGTGCTCCTCACGCAGTTATTCATCTGTACAACTCAACATCGGTTGCACAACGTGAACAGGTATTTAAAAAATCCAAGGAGCAGATTAAACAGATTGCCGTTGACGGTGCGGTGCTTTTGAAAAAATTGGCAGACGAAACCGAAGGAAACTTCTCTTTCCAGTACAGTCCGGAAAGTTTTCCGGGAACGGAAGTGGATTATGCCGTTGATGTGTGCAATGCTGTTTTGGATGTATGGCAGCCAAAGAAAGAAAACAAAGCAATCATTAACATCCCTGCTACCGTTGAGAATGCAATGCCTCATGTATTTGCCACTCAGGTAGAATACATCAACAAACATTTGAAATACCGTGATGCAGTTACCCTGTGTCTGCATCCGCACAACGACCGTGGCTGTGGCGTAGCAACCGCAGAACTTGGTATTTTAGCAGGAGCCGAACGTATCGAAGGTACTCTGTTTGGAAACGGTGAGCGTACCGGTAACGTTGACATTGTTACTTTGGCAATGAATATGTATACACATGGCGTAGATCCAAAACTGGATTTTTCCAACATGCCAAAAATCCGTGCGAATTATGAGAAATTTACAAGAATGCATGTTTATGAGCGTCAGCCATATGCCGGTGATTTGGTATTTACCGCATTCTCCGGTTCCCATCAGGACGCAATTGCCAAAGGTATGCAGTGGCGTGAAGATAAGAAATTAAAAACATGGAGTGTTCCTTATCTGCCGGTTGACCCTAAAGATGTCGGACGTACCTATGACGGCGACGTAATCCGAATCAACAGCCAGTCAGGCAAGGGCGGTGTCAACTATATTCTGAAACAGAACTTCGGTATTTCCATGCCGGATGCGATGAGGGAAGAAGTTGGCTATCTGATGAAACATGTTTCCGACGAAGAGCATAAAGAACTGTCTCCACAGTGGGTTTATGAAATTTTCGAAGACAATTACATTAACCCGACACCTTACTTCCAGATTTCCGAATGCCACTTCAAACAGGTGGATGGCATCATGGCAGAAGCAACGATTACCTGCGGTGACAAATCTACTATTGTGGATGCAAACGGAAACGGACGTTTAGATGCCGTAAGTAACACCATCAAGCAGTTCTTTGGCATCAGTTACCAGTTGTCCACCTACGAAGAACATGCTTTGACTCAGGGCTCCTCTTCTAAGGCAATTGCCTATGTAAGCATCACCTGCCAGGGCAATGTATTCTGGGGCGTCGGCATTGACGAAGATATTATTTCGGCTTCGATTCACGCATTGTGTGTCTGCGTAAACAAACTGCCAGACATAAAAAAAAACGATAATTTGAGAGATGAGCGGCTGGTTGGCATGATTAATTTCATGCAGGCAAATTACCAGACCGTAACACTTGAAGACATGGCAGAACAGTTCCACTTGAGCGTGCCGTATTTAAGTAAATTCATCCATGAAAAATCCGGCAAGACATTTGGCGAGCAGGTCACAAATATCCGGATGAAAAAAGCAAAAACACTTTTAAAAAATGGAAATATGACCGTAGAAAATATTGCTGCGGCAGTCGGCTACCCAAGTGTGGAACATTTCAGCCGGACATTCAAAAAACTTTACGACAAAACACCGGTAGAATACCGGAATAGTGAAAAATAAATCATAGCAAAAAGAACCACCCTGTAATTTGCAGAGTGGTTCTTTTTTGTTAAATCCAACTATTTTGCATAATTAAAGCAAACACCGTACTGGCCGGTCACTTTCTTACTATTACGTGAAATCTTAATATAATACGTTCCTTTTGTTTTTAACTTATATTTCACAATCTTCGTATCTGAGCTGGTATCTTTCATATGCTTACTATCAAAGCGATATGTTTTCACTGCCTTTTTCGTTCCTTTCTTGTAAATCGATGCCGTGAAACCACCGGACGAAAGCATATTATTATAAATCGTAAGTGCTCCCTGCTTTTTATTCGTCTTCACAAAACGATACCATCTTGTATTTGCTTTGTCCTCATTGAAATAATATCCAAAACGGTAATACATATCATTTGACTCAAGATCAAAATCGGTCTTATAAAGGTTTACCGCTTTCTTTTTCGTCTTTCCATACGAATTCTTTGCCAAATGCTGATAATCCGATTCATATGCCGCAATCTGGCTCACACATCCGGCTTTTGCCATAATCTTTAACCGGTACTCACCTTTCTTTAAGGCAAACTGGATATCCTTTGCCGTCGTACCATTCATATGCGTGTACAAATCAAACTTCTTACCCTTCTTCACCGAAATCTGTTTGGAAACGGAAGTCCACTTAAAACCGTTTTTCTTTTGAACTTCTATTTTTATATTCGGTGTGGCAACAAGATTCAAATCAACAATTCGAACGATCAGACCGCCATTTGTTTTCTTTGTAAATGGCAGATACTGTGCTGTTCCATTTGCCATGAAATAATTTTTGTTGATATCTTCACCAAGTTTTAATGACATCAATTCCGGACAGACAAATGCATTATGAATCTTAAACGTACCGGTTATTTTTTCCGGTGTTTTCAAACAAAGAACATCTCCCTTTTTCACCTGTTTACAGTTGTTTACTTCTTTTTTGTCTGCATCATAAAGTTTTACTTCTTCACTGGCATAGTAATAAAAGATGCCGGACTCTTTCATTGTTAAGGTAATAAACTGATTCTGCATCGATGAGTCATATGAATAAGCGTCGCTCACCGCATCAAACGCCTCGCCGGTACAATCAATTGATTTTGCATTCCTGCGTTTTGCCTGCTCCTCTTTCTGCTTTTTCTCATATTCAGTGAAAGAAGCATAAAATGTATCTTTTTTTGCCTGCCACTCTTTTGAAATGCAGTCACCAATTTCTGTCCAGTAAAATGCATCTTTACCAATTTCCTTTAACGAAGCCGGAAAATTAATTTTCATAAGTTTTTTGCAATTATAAAATGCATTTGCACCTATTGTCCTTATGGTCGAAGGCAGCTTAACTTCCTTCATATTAAAATTACGGAACATTTCATCCGGAATTGTCTCAACGCCTTCTGGAATTTCAAGCGTCTCTTCTTCTGCCTTTTTCTTAGCATCTGTTTTATCAGCAAATTCGGCAAGATATGTTTTATCAATAACCACATAGTCGCCGGCAAGGGAAATCCGCTCAGGCATCTGACGCATTGCCTCTTTTTCTCCTATCGTGCCAAGTAAGACGGCAACGCCCTCCTTCGTCAAATCCTTTGACAAAACACTATATTGAATCCCCGCCGGTAAAGGCTCGCCATCTTTCACAATATTTTTTACACCGGCAGGAATTGTAAATTCTTTCAATTCTTTTACCGGTACATAGTTGTCATCCCCTAAATCATTCGTAAATGCACTCGTCAAAATACTCTCGCAGGAAGGCTTTACCTCTGCCTGCTTCGCATAAAGAGCAATGTACATCAAAGTGTCACCTTTTTTGTTATAAATAGCACCTTTATATGAGCTAAAATTCTTATCGTTCTTATTTACCACATAAGCCCTCGTATCAAACTGATTCCAACTGATATCATTCAGTGATTTAATGGCAGATGTAAACGTCAGCTGCTCTAATGGCGTATCATTGATCACACCTTTCTCATCCACCCGGTTATAAGCATATAAATCAGCCGGTGTTGATACCTTCTTCAATTTTTTACATTTATAAAAAGAATAATTTCCAATATACTTAACGCTGTTTGGAATTGTGACATTTGTAAGCGCTGTATTGTAAAAGGCATACCCGGAAATCTTTTTCAGTGTCGATGGAAGTTGTACCTTTTTTAACTTTTTACAGTTTTTAAAGGCATTCTTAGAAATGGTAGTGACACCTTTTTTTATCACAACCTTCTTAATATTTTTCGTTTTTGACTTCTTGCCAAACACCATGCTCTTTGGCATCTCACCTTTTCCGCTTATCGTAAGTGTTGTTCCTTTTACTTTGTAAGTCACCTTACCGGCTGCATCCACAGGGGCTGCCGGTACTGCCGGAGTAATCAGCGATAACGCCAAAGCACCCATCATCACCGAACCAATTATTTTTTTACTCATAGCCATTCCTCCTTTGTTTTTCATTCTAATAATAAAACGATTTCCATGACAGAAAAGTTGCATTTTTATTCTCTTTTTTCAAAAAAATCATCAAACAATATCCACATTGCACGGAACAAACGCATAATCTGCCATACCGCCATGCCACGCAGATTATATTCCTTAATCAAACTATATTTTGCGGATAAACTTCTCACATCCTCAAACCATACTTCATGCCGTACATTGTCTTTTTCATAGGTAAAATACGGCGACTGCGCCGTCTCGTCAAATTCAATTACAGCACTGTTATTAATTGCAATCTGTACTGCCTCCACATGTCCAATCGTGACTGCCTGACTCTCCCCTCTCATAAAAGGAAGAATCCAGTCATATCCGTAATTTGGCACCCCCAATAATATTTTTTCCGATGGAATTTCTGTCAGTGCATACTCCACAACCTGCCTTACCTTATTAAGCGGTGCAACAGCCATTGGCGGACCATATTTGTATCCCCATCAATGTTATAGGTAAACTCAAAAACCCCGAAGTGAGTGTAGCATAGCACTCAATCTCTCATTGTCGTGTATAAAATCCAAAAGATACTTTTGCGTAATTACATATTGCTTTCCTGTCTCCCTGTCTCTTGTCGCCAACCTCTGTTCATCATCTGAATCCGTGATTTGAAAACTATGCACTATTCTATTTCTTCTTTTTATGATATCTTCGAACAATTCAGCAATACTATTCCCTGCAGTTTTTGTAATAGTCTCTTCGACTGCACGCTTTAAGTATCCTGTATTATTATCGAGCAGTTGAGTCCATGAATATTGGTTGCTATCTATCCTCAATATATTTTCAATAACAAAGGAGTTATTACTATTAAAAACACAAACTGCACTTCCCAATAATTCTCGATATTTTCTTGAAGGCAAGGATTGTCTTGTATAATTTTCATACATACCTTTCAGCCACCCTTTCTTATCTTTTAAATTTCTTTCACCTTTTTCAAACTAATCCACTGCCACTTGTCACCTTTTTTGTCAAGCAACCGTCCCCAGGCACCAATGACTTTGGAAATCTTAACAACCTCTCCGGGCTTTATGCTACCAATCTTATTTCCCGGCTTAACACCTTTCGATGAGCGAATGGCTGCTGCCTTTGTGACTTTTGCCTTGTACTGATAATTGTATGTGAGTTTGTTATGCAGATGTTTCCATTTCAAATTGCCCTTTCCAATCATCGGCTTTGGACACTCCTTGCCGTTTACATCCCAATGCCTAATGATTGTCTTTGCATTCGGGCATCTCTTTTTAATATACAACACCAGCTCACGAATGGCAAGCATCTGTTCCCAGCTTGCACCCGCTATGCAATCACACATCTCAATGGATACGCTGTTTGCATTCGTACACTTACCGTAATAAGAGGCGGCACCATCCTTTTTCGTAAAGAAATGGCCAACCGCCCAGGCAATACGTTCCATCGGTACGGACTCCCAAATCTCCGGAATTTTATCTACATAAAAATGTGCCCCCGCTTCCCTTTTGTTACCGGTTGCGTAAAAATCCGCATTGTTCTTTGCCGTATCCCCTTTGTTCCCGGTAAAATGAATCACAATGAACTTTACATCACTCAAATTTCTTTTGCCACCATAACTAATCGGCTTTGCCATCCGTTTATTAATCTTCATTTGCATTCCCCTCCTTGTCTGTTTTCTTCTGTAGCACATCAATTGACTTTATAATCACCGCCGGAAGTTTGATTCCCATTAACCCGGCATTTTCTACAATGGAAATCAATTCGTTTGTAATAAAACCTATGACAACTGCGTCCCGGATATAATCCGTCCCGATTGCTAAATCCACACGGTACGCTACCAGAACAAACACAAGGGACATACCCTTGCGGCACAATCCTTTCCACCCGGCGCGCGACTCCAATGCACCAGTCTGTGTTTTATTGCTCTGCTTGAACACGCCGGCAACAAGCAGTCCCGATATGTAATCTACCGTCATAAAGATAAGCAACGTAGTCATACCAGATGTCCATCCCCCGAAAAATGATGCCACTGCACTTCCCGCCAATCCGCATATAGTACAAATCATCTGTTTCATTTTGTAGGTCCCCCTTCCTCATCCACTACTACTTCAGGATCAACTACAAGTGGCTTGTCTCCCCATACAGCAAGTATTCCGGTTACAATCTGCTCCGGTTGTTCTTTGGCAAGACGCGCTCTGTCTTCCAAACTATTATGATACTCAGCCACTTCAGCCGAATCACCATAATATTCCACGCCATCCACTACTACATAATCCTGCATCATAATAGATGCATTAAGAGTGTCATTTCTTACTTCTTTTATTTTTTTCATTGTATTGCCTCCTATATTTATATTTAATCAATCATTGTATATTGCAAACGAATATGACTGTTTGCTTTTTGAACTTTTGCTGTGGAAGAAGCTGCTACATTTATATAAATGTATGTACCAGCTGTTACATGTGCTTTCATATGACCACTTCCCTGACACCCTGCTTGCGTATATCCACCTAATCCCGTAAAATCCAGCAGTTCATCATCACCACTAGTGTTATATTTATAGCATCGGGCATAATAATACCCATTCGTTCCTGCTGTTACAAAAACATTCATGTCAATATCTACAATACCTGAAAGTGGACAGTAGATAAAATTACTTCCACCATGTGTAAAACTGCTTGTACGATCACCAGCATCACTTTTTTGCAACACTAGTTGCAGTGCCGCCTCACTCCATGCAGTTAACGATACATCATCCTTTATATCAAAAATGGCATATGGCAGTCCCTTGCCGGAAAAAGCTGATATAGCCTTATCATACGCCCTTTTGACAGCACTCGGCGTAGCTGCTAATACTGCAGATGTACTTGAGACACTTGATAATAATTTGGCTACTCCATATGCAGATGTTGAAGCTATGTCTTTAGTCGTTATCATGCGTGTCCAATCACTCCATACAGTACCAATTTTAGTGCGGACAAAAATTTGAAAATCATTTGTATTCGCCGTTCCGTGGCGAAAAAAAAGTTGTTTAATAATTGTGTCAGTAACTTTACTAACCATTAGCCACCCATTGGCTGCTGGAATATTTGAATATGTATTTTTATAATTGCAGTAGTACATACCCGTTTCCACCACGGCATCAGCATCTGTTTCTGTAGCAAGTTCCTGCGGTATAACCATTTTTCTCGCTTTAACATCCTTAATGCTATATTCGGTATCTCCTGCTTTAATAGTACTTACCTCCAAAGTCAAACATCTCCCTTCTTTTTAAATAAAATCATTTCCTTTTGTGAATCGTAAGATACTTCCATATCAGCCTTATCTAACTCCTGAATTGCATCATTTGTCGTAGTTGTAACCTTGCTAATTAGTCCAAGAACATCTCTTGCTAACTCCTGTAACCCAGCTGTGCAAAATACCTTCATTTCAACACCTGCCTTCTATGTGAACAATGCCTTGACCTCATCAGCCGTAATTTCTTCCAAATCTGACGATGTCAAGGATTGATTTAATTTCTTTTTATCAGCCGGTGACATAGCCCCTGGAGCTGACTCCGTAGCTAACGCAAGTTTTAGTCCTGCCTCATCCGCGCTCAGTCCATTTGCCTGTGACTGATTAATTTTTGCAGAAAATACATTATCCGAAGATAAATTAATGCCGTTGCCGGCTTTATAGGCAGTCACCAGTTCAGCCACTTTCAGGTAAAGATGCGATTCATTTCCATCTGAATTTTTCGTATTAATCACGAAATCGATATACTTATCACCTACCACATAACCAATAACAGGCTGATTACTTACGGAACACACTTTAACCGCCGTTGATTTAACTAAATAATCTTTCGGTATATTAATCGGTTCTCCAACTGCAGTACCATCTTGATACAGCTGATAAGTTGCTGCGTATCCATCTGTTGCAGTTGATTCTTTTTTAATTAGGTACTTCGGCATATCTGTCTTTTTCTGATACCGCTCAGAAATTTCCTTTGCTAACGCCTCCAACGTACTAATACCGGATGTTCTAATTTGTTCACTCATGGGTTTTCCTCCTGTTCAAATACTTGATTAACTTCCTGTTCGGAAATCTCTAACATTACTTCTTTTACCGACTCTGACAATGTCTCTTTGTCCAAAACAGCTCCTGTGCCGGCAATCGAACCAGTTGATATCGTGATACATTCTTTTTTTGCATCATAGGTCACTAATGGTAGGCCATTAATTACACGCCTAAACTCTTTCGTGGTCACATAAGCAGCACTCTCATATTGTATGCTGAAATTTTCAGTGTTTGAAACTGTTAAAAAATCACCGACTTGCATTTCTATAGGCACATTTTCAAACACCGGAACAACTGCTGGATTATCCGTGTTCAGCGAAATGGATACCATAAATTCTTCGCCGTCGTCCTCTTTCGCAAACAAGCCTATCTCACGTATCTCATACGATTCAGTAATCCCTTCGTTCGATATTACGCTTTGAAGCTGAATAGTGCTTTCCAGCGTATTAATTGATGTGATGGGAAAAGACTGCTTTACCATCTTTAACCCAGTTGATTCCGCTAACTGACTAATTTCAGTTATTGAGTATTGTCCGGCACCTGTCTTGATTGATGTAAAAGAAAGCGTACTCTGTCTGGCTGCAGCTCTTGCAATTGCTTCGCTTCCTTTAGCAGTAACTATTTGTTTAGAATAGTAGCCCAATTTGTCCACCTCCTTTTTAAGATAAGATAATGTCGTCATGTATAAATAACTTATTTAGCACATAAACAGCATGTTCCATGTTGTGTGAATTCACTACATTTCTCAATTTGCTATGTGAATTTTTAGCCTTTTTTAGAATCCTTGCAAAATCCTTAACGATGTCTTCTGTCATATCTTTTTCATTAATTTCAATATCAAATTCGCCTTCCTGCATGGTACCGTCCTCATACCACTCAATCACTTTTCCGTTGCCAAAAATGGCATTGGTTAAGCGCCGGATGCAATCGGTTGTTCCTGCTGTCATCGACCACTGATAGCCCTCTTTGACAAGCGCGCGCTTTTTGTCAATATCAAAGGCGCTATCATAATATGGGATGCGATATTGTATCGCAAGGTAATCCAGAATTGGTTCCGGAAGATTTTCGACATTCGATGCAAGTACAATTCTTTCCGTATATTTTTGGAATTCGGCTGTCAGCACTTCATCGACATACGATAAGCATCGAATCTCGGTTGAATCAATCGGATATAAGTCCGTCAGCCGGACATCCATAATGCCTTTGTATCCGTGTTCGAAATTATCGTAGTTAGTCATCTTCGATACCTCCATATTGCACAGATTGACTGGTGCAATTTGCGACTTTCCCCGCTGCAATTGTCGTTGCAGTTGGAGATATTATTTCAACTCGCTTAGCACCGGTCGAAATAATGTGGTATATCAATTTCCATGGGGAAATGTCTCGCCCAATCTTTTCTGACTGCCACTGCTTGTAGGATTCAACCGCCTCCACTACAGCTTTCTGAATTTCAGCCGCTTTCGAACGATCAGATTCGTTAATGTAGTATTTAATGTTGATTGCATAATCCACTGTCTCTGGCTTATTGACCGTTATATAATCGTTCAATGACTTCTTGGCTGAATTTTTGACTGCAGTATCAACAGCAGCTATTAACTCATCCGATGGACATTCGCCGTTTTTCATCAGAAAAACGATGTCAACATGTAACGGCGTTGGTGTTTGAATCTGTATATCACCAATCTGCGAGCTGACCTGACGGATAACATATTCATATCCATCTTCATTTCCCGTTGTGTTTGGTTTTGACGCAGCCAAATACACACTTTCCGCATATGCTTCATCACTTTCCTCATCTTCGCCTCCTGAAGATTCTGTGAGGTTATAAACCTCCTGCACGTAGGTCAAAGGAGTTACGATTTCGGATATGTCTCTTTCTTTATATCCATTTCCGTCTGTTCCCGGCTCTGTGCAAAAGCACAGAACATCTCCCGTTTGCGCGCCAGCAGATATGATCACATCACGTTCTGACTCAAAAAAAACATCATCATCCGCAGAAAAAATGGTACCTGCCGGGATTGTATAATCAACTTCCAATTTTTTAGACAACACAATACGCATGGTTACATGAGCCTTTTTCCCGGCATCTCGTGGTGGTTGTGACACATTCGCACCCAAATTATCAAGAAAGGCTCCCGTAGCGTACTTAAGCAGATTCATTTTCCCAACTTGGTCGATATAGCATAACCTCTGCCAATGCATATAGGCCATCGTATCAAGAAGAAGTTTTATTTGGTCAGTATCTGCCAGTTCAACCGGTTCTCCTGTAAGCTCTTCATGGTGTTTTTCGTACCACTCTTTACATTTTTTCAATATACCGTCCAACGTTGCATTGTTAATAAATGACACTTCCGGGTAATTATCAAAAACGCTCATATTCATCCTCCTCTCCAACCTCGTCTTCATCAAAATCGTCATCTTCATCCATTTCGAAGTCCTCATTGACAGCAATAAAAATGTGAGGACAAAGCACATCTTCTGTAGATTGCTCAAAACTAATATCATCAACCAGCAATTCCGGAAAAAACATTTCCAGTTTTTCAGAGACGTCTTGCACGTATTCCATTTTTGCAATCGGTACCGGTTTGTCAATAATGTCTGGTCGAATGCCAAATTTTCGATTGCACGGAAAACTTCCCTCGACAGATGATAACAGCATCCCGATAGACTGCTCATACCGTTCCTGCTCACCCACATCATCTTCAAATGTCATTTTAGCTGTTCCAAATTGCAATGTTACCACCTGCTTTCTAGTATTCTTTTAACGTGACGGATATGGATGCCTTTGCTAACTCACCGCCGGCATATACAACATCAAACGAATCGGACGCATTGGTCATTTTCCATTTGCTTCCGATTTTGTGCGTCCCAATCATCAACGTATCAACTTTACCTTTTTCGACTAACCGATGTATTTTTTTTAGAATGCTATGCGGCTTATAACCCAAGTTAATATCAACCATAATTTCAAAAGAAAAGGAGCGCAGATCCGCTCCTGTAAACTCTGATTTAGGTTTTTTCCCGATAATCTCATGTTCGGACCATCGTCCGGACACCTCTTGCTTTAAATTATCAAGGACTAATGCCGTATTTTTTGTGACAAAAAACCGAATCCCTCCAAAGGATGATATTACTTTTCCGGGCTGGCTCACCTTTTTCTTTGAGGAGTTGAAAGAGGCTTTTTTCCAAAGCACATTTTTTCCTTTTATGACTTTAACCTTGCCCTTTTTTCTTGAAACTTTAACCGTTTTCTTCTTTTTTTTAGCCATACTATCACCTGCCTATAATTTTCCCGAGGCACACGCTTTGCGCCGATGACGTATAAGCCACCGCTACCAAATCATCTACCTCCAACGGATTTCCTTCGAGAAGTGGCATAAAATCTGTTGTTGCATCGTCTTCGTCCTGATACGATACAGACACTAATCCATCTGAGCTTATCGCAGACACAAATCCTATTTTTATCATGATAGCCTCCTAACGACACGTCCTTTTATAAACCTTGTGTAGTTCTAATGACATGACATAGCCTCCACTTTTGCTAACTTTATGAGTTACTTTATCCACATAATACTTCCCGGATAGTTTCCCGGCTTTTTTTAGCTGCACGGTAGCTGTCGCAATAATCTTTGGATTCGGCATTATATCAACTGTCATCGTCACTCTTTTTTTGTTCTCTGCGGCCAAAAGAGCTTTTGCTTTTAATTGTGCATCACGTTTCGAATATGCTGTCACATCTACATTAAGCATCCTCCCCGCTTTGCCAATCTTAATCTGATGCTTTTTATTTGTTTTAGCATCCGTGTAAGACACCTTTGCTCCTGTATATGTCTTCTGTAGTGTGGTATTCCAACTATACGATGCCACATTTCCCTTTAGTAAAGTAATGTTGGCAACTGGTCGCTTGTTTTCATACATCTCTTCGTTAAATATAACGATTTTCCCATTATATATCTTAATTCCTAACCCATATTCGTTGCATAAGGATAGCAAAAATTCAGAGTCAGACGTCTTGCTCTGCTCAACATTCTTCACTACAATATGCGGTGCGGAATAGTACAGGGCAATACCTGCACGTTTCGCTATTTTTCTTGCAATCTCCTCAATGGAAGCACTTTTATATGTATGAGTAGGTTTACCATCTTTAAATTCGCCTTTCGCCGGCATACTAACAGCACCAATCGTGCATGTGTGAGGCGCTCCGTCAAATGACAGATCGTCAAGAACCATACGCCCGGCATGGATACGTTTTGTAATGCCATTTGACGTCCAGTTATATAAAGAAATTATTGGTGTTAGCTTATCGCCCTTTTTCGGCATTTGATCTCGAATGAATCGTAAATCACTGTTATTGAGGGTAAGCGAGATACTATCCGATGAGCCACTTGCCACATCGTCGTAAGAAAATCCCTCTAAACAATCTTTGATTGATTTTTTTATTTTTTGCGAACTACACCCAATTGACACAATTGCTTTTCTCGAATTTTCCATCATAACCTCCAGTCTGGCATCTCGTCACCATCGTCCTCATCAGGCAATTCGGGAACATATACATACATTCCCTGTGGGAATATTGCTACTGCTACCAAAAGCGGGTTGTTTTCAATGAGAAAATCTGCTTTTTTAGCATCACCATATACTTTTTCAGCAATCATATCCCATGTATCACCAATTTCTGTTTCGTAAAACATTTACTGCCTCCTAAAATTCTACTCTGCCGCCGTCCTTGTTGTAACGTTTCATAAAGCGCTTAAATTTTTCGTACTCATCACTAAGTACGTTCTGAATTTCTTTCTTGTCTGTATCACCTGACAGGTTTATTACAGGTGCAAAATTAATTTGTACCGGCTGCTGCGTCGACTGCTTTTCTTGTACCGCTGGATTTCCAGTTGTTCCTGAATTCAGGACAATAACTTGATTGGCAAGAGCCGAAAGCCCCGGTTCGACACCCATAAGCTGCGCTGTTTGTCCAAGCAAATTATAAGCATTTTTCGAACCGTCCAGGGGTATGATTGATTCACTATATCCAGCCTCGGCAATCATACCAATATGCGGCGATGAAAAAATACCACCTTTAGCATGCTTCTTGACCTTACCTTTGCTTTGGCTGGTACCGCCTCCATCTTTGTACAAAAATTCTATTGGCTGCGAAAGATGACCAGTAGCTTTAATCGGTATATCAGCACTAACCCCTTCTTGTAGCTGTGTTTTAAAATCACCTTTGATTTTAGACGTTACCTCATTTGTACTTTGGCTTACTTTATTAAGGTCAAACTGCGGGTAAAAATTAAAATCTATATCCTTTTTAGAATCATTTTTTTTGTTATTACCCTGTTTTTCTCCAAAATATCCTTTTACATAAGTATCAGCTCCCTGCTGAGCCTGTTTATATATAGCCTTATTCTCATGACCAGTCACATCTGCATACCAGTCACCAAAATCCGTTAGCGCATTTCGATTTAAAGCCACCTCCATATCTAGGATAGCAGATTCTGTTTCGTAGTTCGGTTTCATTTCTCTTATATCCGAAAGCATATCCCCCATTGCGCCTTTATCCGCATCAGATAACTTTCCATCAAGAAAATCTTGACCATATGTATCCAAGGTTGAGTTTAGGAGAAATTTAATCCCCCTATTCTTTGCCTCCGATGTAGTTTTATCATAAGCATCTTTGTATTTCTTTACTTCTGCCTCATATTCTTTCTGGTCGATATACCCAAGCTCCTTTTTTCTTCCAGCATTGGTAATACCAGTATCTCTAGCGTCTTTTGCACCATCTTCTAATTCTTTAATATTGTTTTGTATTTCATTCTTTAAATTTTTAAAAGAATCCGCCGTTAGTGCTTTTCCGCTCCATTCAGTTTCGAGAATCTTCCAACTAGATTCTGTGTCTGCTTTTGTAAAAGCGTTCGTGATTTCCGACATCTGATTCAAGAGACCGTCTATTTCATTTTGTAAATCAGGTGAAAAACCCTTTTTAATACCTTTCTGCAACTTAGAATTAATCTTGTCTGACAATTTGCTTACTTCGCCATCCAGCTCTTTATAAAAATAATTATCATTTTTCAAAAGCTGCGTTTTTTCTGGAGAATCATCAAACAACAACGAGGTAGCGATATTAACTTCATAACCATTCTGTTCAATTAATTTTTGTGCAGAATCAACATATTGTTTTACATTTGTTTCATAATCTGCCTTATCGGAATCTGAAAATTCCATGCCAATAGAAGTCTTCCAATGCATTTTTTTAATTGCACTATTAGCCTCTTTTAATTCGTCTGCAAATCCCTTTGTCTTTGACATAGAACTTAGCAGTTCGCTTACACGCTCCAATTTCTTGGCACCGACAATTTCTTTTGATACCGTTTTAATATCGTCCATGCTTAGGACAATATTGCCAAAATGCTCATCGAGGCTTGCATCTTTTGCGATTCTATTTGCCTCGTTGATTGCCCCGGCAATTCCTGTAACAACGCCTATTGCTCCTGTGATTCCCAATATACCAAGTCCACTTGACGAAAGGGAACTCAAACTTGTTGCTAGGTTTGTCACACCACTAGCCACCTTATAAGTGATTAATGCTGTTCCAATTCCCGTGATTGTCCCAACAATAGCGTCTGGATGAGATACTAACCAATCTCCTACTTGAATTAAAGGGGTAGCGAATTGACCGATGGCTTCACCAGCATCGGTCACGTATCTCTTTATTGTCGGAAAGTTTTCTTTGAACTCCTTCGCAAAGTTGGTCACCCACTTTGTTCCCTCTTGGACTACATCGCGCAATGGCTCCTTGATTTCATCATAAATCTCAAGTCCAGCGCCATCCATAGCAGATTTAAAGAGTGTGACATCACCCTCTAAATTATCCAATTTTGTTTCTGCCATCTTTTTGGCAGCACCGTTACAATTATCAATCGCATCGGACAATTTCGAAAAATCACCATCTGCGGACTGTACTACAGCAAGTAATCCGCTCATACCTGTCTTACCGGCAAGCATTGCTGCATACTGTGCTTTTTGTGATTTCGACAGACCTGAAAAAGCGCTTCTTGTCTCTTTAATCACTGTTCGCAACGGCTTCATTTTCCCATGGGAATCTTTTAGGCTTAATCCCAACTTTTTCATAGCCGCGGCCGATTCATCCGTTGGCTTAGCCATTCTTGTCAACCATGAGCGCATCGATGTTCCAGCCTGACTAGCTTTGATACCAGAGTTAGCCATTAGCCCCAAAGCCAACGATGTGTCCTCAATAGAGTATCCCAGAGACCCAGCCAAAGGTGCAGCGTATTTAAAAGATTCACCTAACTTACCAACATTTGTGTTTGAACTGGTTGCAGCCGCAGCCAATACGTCCGTAAAATGGCTGGCTTCTTTTGCTTTCATGTTAAAGGCAGTCATAGAATCTGTGACAATATCCGATACTTCAGCCAAATCCTCTCCGGATGCCGAAGCCAAATCCATCGTTGCCGGGACAGCATCCACCATCTGTTTCGCATTCCATCCGGCCATTGCCATATACTCCATCGCTTGCCCAGATTCTTTCGCCGTCCATACGGTTGTAGCTCCTAAGTGCTGAGCTGTTTTATCAAGCTGTAACATATCGGCATCACTTGCTTGCGACAACGCACGCACAGTAGACATCTGACTTTCGTATGCCATTCCTGTTTTTACCGAAAAAGTACCGAGTGCAACAGATGCCGCAGTAACCGCTGCAACTGTTACTTTAGTCGCCTTTTTAGCCGCATTACTAAACTTATCAAACATCGGCTTTGTTTCATCAAAGACAGACTTCGATTCCTGAAGCCCTTTGCGAAAACTTGTGGAAGTAGCGGCAGATGCAGCAGATGCCTCTCTTGCAATCGCACGCAATTCAGCTTTTGACAATCGCGCCGATTCAGGCAGTGACTTATCAATTTCACCTGCAATTTTAATATACATTTTATAGTCTTTCCTATTTCCTCCTGACATCTGTCATCACCTCCACATAATCTTTCATGAGTTCATATAAAGAGAACAGAGGCATCTCTTGTAAATATCCAAAAGATGTCCCTGTTCTCATCGAGAGTATTAGCATCGACTTTCGTAGATCACTCATTGTTTTTAAGTCGACCTGCAACCTTACAAAAAACGGTATACCATATTTCTAAACGGCATTGCGTCTCCAATTGATAACTTCAAAAAAAGTTCAACCGGAAGTTCCAATACCTCTGCCGCAAGGCAGGCGGCGAACGTGTAAGACCTTTCCATGAAGTAGTCGTTGCCAACTCCAAGGGAAATAGCCTGCCTTCTCGCTGTATCTACATGCTCATACGTTGCTGACAAAAACGGAGTAAAATCAAGTTCCTTATAATTTTTGCCTTCAAACTTGACCGGCTTTGTCAGTACAAGCACATTCTCATCATTTACAGGACCAACGATTGTCGTCTCCTGCGAATCTTCTATTTTTTTATTTGTATCTTCCATCACAAACTACCTCCTAGCAATTATTCAATATGTCTGACAGTAAGTCATTGTCATTGACAACAAGTTTTGGATTGATTTTGTCAAGTTCAAAAATCGTAAACCCATCCTGCTCATATTTGAAATATGTCACATTTAGGGTAATGCTCGAACTCATCTGGTCTCCAATTTTTAGCGAACCAGGCTTAAATCCTTTTACAACACCGCCAACAACAATCTTGATTCCTCTGTTAGCCTTTTCCCTCGTTTTCTGCACAGTTGACTGCATATTCGCGCGAAACGTCACGGTATGATACTTTCCCGGTGTAAACTGCATCATATCCTGTGAGATGGCTTTATATGGGATTTCAATATCTGTATCTTCGTAGTGACCGAGGATAGCTGCCGAATAGGCACCTAAAATACCGGCTCCCTTAATCTCACTGGTAATTGCAGTAAATTCCGGAAGCTGAATTTCATCTGAAATTCCAAGCATTTTTTTCGCATCACCATTATAAACGTTAAAGTTATTAATAACTTCCGGAATCAATCCTTCTGAACTTGATTTTCCCATCACTCTGTACCTCCTTCAAACTGACCTTTTAATGCCGACAAATCAAAATCCATCAACGCCGTGATGGCTTCCATCGGCAGGTATGGTGCAAGAGAAATATGTAACTTAATATTTCCACACATGATATCATCTGCCGAATGGTCTTCTCTTCTGAATTCCACACTTGCTCCAGCGCACACACCGGCAGAAACATAGCTATTGCATTTCAGATTTTCTTCGTCGACCAATGCCTCGATTGCACGGATGTTGTTAATCGTATCAATTCGATTGACACAATCGAGAACAAACGTGTTACCTTTCCATGTAAAGAAACGATTTACTGACCAATATTTTTCATCCAGTACTTTCGTCTCTGGGTACGCTGCGGAGTAGTTGCCCCACACACGGTAGCCGTCCATGTTGAGAAATGTAGCTACACCATACGCATTCACAGCGTTCGCCTGCTGCATGTCGAGTAAAACGGTCGTTCCATCCGCAAGACACGCCTCATCAATGTATGCCAGCTTATTGGATGGCGACACATTTGGCATATCATTGTTCGCCGCATCCGTCTCTTCCACGGTCGCAGCGACAACCGCAGAACCATATAACACTTTTCCATCCTTTTTAGCCATTGGCCAAATCACATAAGCGTGTTTAGACGATACCCCAAGTTCTTCTTTGTAACGCTGGATGTCATCATATCTTTTACATTTTTCCGTGTCCACATCAATCAAACAATCCATCGTGAAGTTGCCATTGATATGTTCGCATTTTGACTGCATAACGGCTGCTACTTTTGGGTGATGACTAAATCCGGGAGCTGCCAATACTGCCCCAACCACGTTTAATACTGGATAAATTTTGCGAATCGCTTCCAGTCCACTTTCTGTCCCCGTCTCAGCATCATATCCGCCAATCACAGTATCCTCTGTAATCATACTTGGGTCGACCTGGTCACCCGATACAACTAACTCTGTTGACTCTGCCGCTGACCCAGCTAAAAGTAATGTGATAACCGGGAAGTCCTCGTCAAACGTAAGAACATAATCCTTATTATTTACTAACTCCGCTCCATCCGCTGTCACTTTCATGGTCGTTGTAATCAAGTTGCGATTTGGAATCGTGGCTACACGATTTGCAACCGGTACCGTAAGGTCGTCCATCTTTTTTTTGTGAACAGCTGGGTCCAAAACATTGATAAAAATTACCGGAGCAATCGCATCTTCTAAATCTTCTCGCATAAAATGCATATACATTGCCTGACACAAACTGTAATTTTTAAAATCACTCTGATAGCCAATTTTCTCCAAACAATCGTCCTTTGATGTACAGAGTACCGGCGTATTAACGGCAGACTCTTTTGTCATATGTACCGGAGCCGTTCCTACATATACCGGAATGCCGCTTGTTACACTTGTTGTACTTGTTGTTTGAGCTGCCAAGCGTTCGGCGTAAACACCATGTTTAATTGCTTCCATTTTTTAATCCTCCTTTTCTGTCAGCGCCTTCACTGCCTTAGAGTAGCAGATAGCCATAGCTGACTTTGAATCTTTTAACTCTTTCTGTGCCTCTGCTAACTTTGATACTGGCACAAACAAAGATTGCAGCACCGGCATTTCTTCTGTTCTTTTTTCCGCAAGTGCCGGTAATTTACCATCTTTAAATAATGTGCCAGTAATCACAACGCCTCGCACAGTTGGTCCAATATACATCACAGTTTCCCGCTTCGTATTCGTTACCGTCTTTCTAGTTGTTGCTTTCACAGCAGTTTCCTTTACTTCCTTATTCAACTAAACTCATCCTCTCTTTCATAATTTGGCAAGTCAAAAGTAAGTGTCATTCCTGCAAAATATCTCGGATATGTCATCTCATCCTCTGGGTCTAATACCCCTTTCATTTGTGGATGACATGTAAACTCTCCTAATATCGGATTCGTCAAAAATCGGCGTTTAATTGTTTCCATCATCGTCAGCATTGTGTGTTGATATTGGCAATCTGCCTTATCGTAATACAAGCCAAAGTACAAAACTACAGCTTGCGTTTGATTTTCAGAAACCGACTTCACATCATTTTCGCCCAACTTAACAACACAAAATGGGAATGGGTCTGAATCATCCTCATTTTCTTTCCGTGGCAAACATTGCTTAAATACAGACAACTCACTCTGATTGCCGTCTTGGTCTTCAAAATCAATATTTTTTGTTATCTTACTAAGCTCGGCGCATAATCTTTCTTGTAATCGTTCTGCTACCATCCACCTTACCCTCGACTTTCAATAAATTTACGAGTAAACTTTTGCAAATTCTCTTTAAATTTTTTTTCAATCTTTTCTTCTGAATTTTCAAAACCGTAAGTTGCCATATGTGTTTCCGATGGCGCAAATAATGTTTTTACCGGGTACCGGTTTTTGCTGGCACGAGCAACCAGTTCATCATGTACAGTGCCATTTTTATTTTGGATTCTCATGATAAACCCCTTAAAACCATTTTTAATCACCGGCTCGTCACCGGTTCCTTTGAGTACGTGCCCTTTATATACATCAGGACGTGCCCCTGAAATAGCAATTGTACGCGGAGTTACATGGAAATTCATCAACTTATTCATATATGTTTTTGCATGAATAATGGTTCTTGGATTGGCATATGTCGCTGGTTTTCGCTTAATTGCTTCTTTGATTTTAATTGCCTGGTCATCATAATCATATCTTTTCTCAACTTCGCGAAAAATTTGATTCATTGCGTACTTTCCGGTTGCATTTGAGGCATCTTTCAAGATAGTGGGTGCTTTGTACGCCACACCACCAATCGCCTTTGTTATTCTTTCCAGCGCATCCTTTTCAGGTTCAAATTCAATGTTAAGCATTTGTTCTCACCACCAATATTTCATATATTCCAGCCTGACGCTTAGCTTCGGCAACAAGATAGTTCTTCTTATCAAGCCGAAGCACACGGCCGACTGCCGGAAATGCACCAAATACATCTCCGGCGACATAAAATAGCACCTGTTTATCATGCACACCCTGTTCATGGGTTCCTTTTGCACGATTTCGCCGCATCAACTCGTCCTCATCAATGCTAATCATCATCGTCTTACCGTCAACCTCGTGCTCTTCGAAAAATTCATCCGAATTGCAAAAAACTTTTTGGACATCGTCCTTCAAGTCATCTTTAAAAGACATGCTACTCACCTGCTGCCTGCTTTTCTTCTTGATAGTTAATCACTGCTGTTTTTAACTCATCAAGTTTCGAGCTGTCACTAAGACCTGTCAGACCGATGCTCTCGGCATACTCAATCACAGATGCCTTTGTTGTCATGGCATTAATTTCTTCCGTCGTTTTGTAGCTCACAGTCTGCTTTTCTTCAGTTGTTGTGTCAGAATCTGACACACTGCTAACCTCCGGCTCCTGTGCCACAAGCCATCCATCCCAATCTTTTGGATATGGAATCGGGCGAGAGAACGCCTGAACATCTACCATATTGTTGTTTTCGTCATCAAGAACTCTGACTACAATCGGTTCCGCATAGGACTTAAAGCCATCACCTTTTTTAACAAATGTGACCTGCGCATAAGTTGTAGCGCCCATTCCCGGTGTCAGCATGGCAAGCGTACCGGCTGGAAGAAATGTCTTTTCTTTACCATCCAAATCTACATATTTTCCCGCATAGGTAAACATGGTAAGCACAAGACCATTGATATTAATAGTACCATTGCAAGCAACGCCATCTGGAAGCATTTTCTGGTCGATGATACCAGTCTCAACCCGCGCCTTGTTGAAGAAATCCAAAAATTTCTCATCTGACATCAACGCCATGCTTACGTCCGAAGTCATGACCAAATCGGTCGCATGGATGCCACGGTCAATCAATACAGTAGCCATTTTATAAAGTTCTATCACTTTTTCATTTGCCGTCATATCAGCAAATTTCTTTGTCAACTTATACTGATTTTTGAAACCCTCTTCTGTATTGTAAAACTGGAAATATCTCTCAACTGCATCCTTGTCTTTTGCAGCGTCGTCTGCTGACGCATAATGTTTCATCAGCACCTTACCGGTGGTAATGATTTCCGCACACATTTTCTCGTGACGGCGGTAAATAGATTTACGAAGTTCATCGATATTCTCGGCTTCCAGTTCATCTTCTCTTTCTTCCGGAGAACGTCCAGATTCGGGAGACTCACCAAATGCTTTTTTCTCCAAATCATCCGCCGTGATTGGCATTCTCGGTGCAATAAATGGTCCATCAAGGTATTCTGTTCGATATCCTTCTTTCTCCATCGCAATTCCACCAATAACAGGAATTACAAAAGGTGCAATCTTCTGTCCGCCTTTTTTCATTTCAACCAGTGCTTTCTCCGAATAAAAGCATCTTCCGTCCGGAAAATATCTGTTTTTCAAAAACATCAATACCGGATACATCTTTTTTACACTCTCAATGAGTGTCGTTGTTTCTCTAACCAATTTTTTGTCCTCCTTTATTTCAAAATAATTCCTGCCGAGCGAAGATTTTCGTCATCGACAACATCCAATTCAACCGAAGATATAACTTCAGACTTTCTAAAGTCACCGGAAATATATACCGAAGTAGGAATACTGCTATCCTCTTCGGTATACTCCGTATCATTACATACGATACAATTGGCTGTTCCTCCGCTTGCATGCACTGCAAACGTCTTCTTTTCGGCATCAAAATCCAGCAACTGACCACGTCTCAGCGTCCCCGGTCCATCAGATACCGTCACCGGAACGACTTTCGCATCAATGATTTTAAAGTGGTCGTAAATAAGATTATCCATCTTCATATCGTCCACTGTGTTTAACCGTTTACTCATGATTTCATCCCTCCTCGTTTATTGGCGACACTTGCAAGGCGTTCTGCCTGCTTTTCTGCTTCGGTCACATCTTCGTCCTCAGCCTGTGCTGGAACACTAGCTGCTCCCGAATTATCAGCATCCTGTGTAGCGTTCTTCATGTAAGCCTCTGCACGTTTTGAATCGTCCATAAGACACTCATACGCCAAGGTTTTAGCGTCCGTACGCTTTTCGCCATATTTCGCCTCCATAAGCGCCTCACTCGTCACAGTTTTCGAGATTGCATCCAACTCCTGAAGACGTGTGCGCTCATTTTTAGCACCTTCCTCAATCCCAGACTCTTTCGCTTCGTTTACCATCCGGTCAACTGCTGCCTGTTCCGTTGGATTTTCTTTCAAAAATTCCTCTAAAGTCATTTTCGTGTTACCTTCCTTTCCGTTTTTATTTGTTATTGATAAATCACCGTCCCCCTTTTGGGATTCAGTGGATTTTCCCTTATCCTCCATAAGCAGCACTGCTCGTTGCAATTTTTGAGCCACTGCCTCACTGATAACTGGTGCTTCGGAATTTACAACAAGCATTCCGCTTTGATTATTTGGTTCGGACTCCTTAAACATGTAGTCGTCGACAAAGCCAAGTTCAATTGCTCTCTTAGGGGACATATAAGTATTATTGTCCATCAATTCCTGCAATTCTTCCCTTGTTTTACCTGTGCGTTTTTCATAAACATTTATAATTGCCTCATTATACTGCTTCAAGGCATCTGCTTCCTGCTCCATGTCACGATAATCACCCTCCGCATAGCACTGGGTGTTATGTATCATAAAGATTGCTGCATCACTAATCAGACACTCGTCAGCTGCACAGGCAATAATCGATGCCGCCGACATAGCCGCTCCAACAATTCTTGCTGTAACCTTACCCTCGTAACTTTTTAACAAAGTGTAGATTTCAAAGCCGGCAACGGCAACACCACCATTCGAGTTGATATTCAATACAATATCTTCGCCATTCGCCTCATTCAGCTTATCCGTGATGTCCTTTGGAGCACAAGCCTCTATTTTCAGCCAATCATATAACCATTTTTGCGAATTTGAAATGATTGGACCTTTTACATTAATTTCAACTGCCATTGTTTAATCCTCCTCTAATGCTTTATTTGCTTTCCGTATTAAACCGTTTTCAACTTCCAGCGTTCGCACAATATCGTCAAAGTCGCTGCCATTCAACGCCGCACATTCATCCTCTCGTGTCGAAAAACCTGCATTGACACGCTGTACAGCTGCAGCCACCTCTTTGCCAGGCTCTAACTGTCCTTGTGTCGGACCTACCCAAGTACAATTTGAGTAGGCTTTTCGTATAGCAATGTTATTAAAAAAGCCGGGAGCATGGATTCTTCCTTTGCTCACAGCCTCGGCAAGCCATAACTCGTATATCACCTGACAAAAGTCATTTATGAACCATCCACGGCGCATTTTAATCGCTTTCCAACTTTCATTCATTGCTCCTTTCGAAGCAGAAAAACTTTTGTTAAAACTTTTCAGCAGAATTTCCGGTGCAATTTCCAATGCTGCACCAACAAGTTTTGCCATTGCTGCCAAAAACTGGTCAAAATTTCCGGTCGGATGAGTAGCAGCCACCGTCCGAACATCCTCACCATTTTTCAAGAAATTAACAGTGCCACTTCCAAGCGTCACCTCTTCATCTTCCAATTCCTCATCAATCTCATCCTCTTCGCCACCAAACTCGGATATCTCATCTCCCTGCTCGGTGGTGATAAAAACGGTAAACATACTGTTAATGACTGCTGCCATTATTTCTGCGTCTGTGTATCTTGAAATCTGCTTAATCGATTCAATTACCGGTGCTAAAAACGGAACGCCTCGATACTGTCCGGCACGCTCTGCGTTAAAAACATGCAATATATTCAGATTGCCTGTTTTTTCACCTCGTTTAACAACACGTACCCACTTTGTCTGCATCGAATCATAATCATTTGGGAAGCGACTGCAAATATGGTATGCTACTACCTTTCCACTGTCCGTTATCTCCACACCATTAACAATTCGATTTCCATTTTCCAGTTTTTTATCTGTAAAATAATCGCCATTCAGACTTCCCGGTGTGCTCACTCTGTCGCCTTCAATCAACCGTATTCGCAACTGGTACGGCTGATATTCCCGCTCTTCATCGTATGAAATCAGCGCAAATTCCTCGCCGTTTCTCAACCAATCTGAAAAAGCAATCTGCTGCAATTCATAAAAATCATTTTGGTCGGCAGTATCACATAAAGTCGATTCCGCCCAAATCCTAAATTCCTGCCGAATCTCCTTTTCGAGTGTCCTGGCCTCCTCTCTTGATAACCCCAAAAATTCATAATCAATCTTGGGTTTTGGAATCAAACCACATCCAATCGTATTCGTCCTAGTGGAATTGATTGCTGCCGCTCCTAATGGAGTATTCATTGCTAGGTCGCGCGACCTCTCGCGAAGGATCTTTCGATTTTCCTCAATGTCCCGTTTAGGAGAGCCACTGGTGAATTTCCATTTTTTCGCAAATCGCTTTCCACGAGACGCTCCGCCATTTGAGTAGCCGGAGTTCATAAATTTGTCCAGATTATCCAGCTGTGCATTACGAATTGCAAGGACTCCCCTTGCTCTTTGTCTTTTTACCGCCATCTCTGGCGACACAGCTTCAACCATCTTGTCAATTACGTTCATGCTGCCTCCTAATCAACTGGCACAATACGGACTGACCTTCTTTTCATTGTTCCGTACTGTTCGAGCGATGCAATCTCGCCTTCCAATTTTTTTATCATATTCTGAATTGATGTCAAATCTGCCCTTGTAAGCGTCTTACTTCCAAGGGTATACGATTGACTATTCAAAACTTTTTCTTCCGCTTCGTAATAAAGTTTCAATCGGTTTTTCTTAATTTCTAAAACAGTATTAGCATTGCTCATCACCATTCAACTCCTTTCTGACTTCTCCTTGTGGTACCCGTCTTCTTTTTCCTTTTTTGCATATAATCGATGCCTCGTTCAATTTTCTCTTCCAGCACATTCCATGCCGGTCGTTTTATCATGCAGGCAGCGTATCCATAGTTAAAAAGGTCAAGTGGCTCATTTCGAATACCACTTTTCTTAACCCAAACTTCTTTGATTGCGCCTCTGACCTTTTTGGTGATTTTTCTCTCTGAAAACAAGCCTTTGTAATATGTTGTTGTGTAACCTCGTCCACCATTAGATGGAAAGTGGCAATAGCCTTCTCCCGGCTCACTAATTACAAGCCTGTTCTGGATATCCTCTTTTCCAGCATCAACACCAAGCGTATATAACTTTGTATGGTCAACTACAACTTTTTTGCCGGATGATGTTTCTTCTTTGATATCCACATCACTTACTTTATATACCAGCGGAATCCCCGCTTTTTGTGCATATCCTTTAATGCCATAAACAGATTTACCCTTTTGGGTCATTCTTTTTACCCATTTGTAAACCATATTTGTATGATTACCACCGGTATCAATTGCTGTTGCAGCAATGCCAAGAGAATTGCCATTCGCAAAATGCAGTGTTTGGCTTATATAATCTTCTAATTCTTCCCAAACATCATTTTTTTCAAGATTTCCATAAATCTCTGTTTTGTAAATTCCCCATGTCTCGTATTCGCGCGCCCATCCACGAATCTCAACCTCGAAACGGTCATTCTGTACATCCACTGCTGCCGTTAGCATAAGCACACCATCTGGCAGTTCTGCTTCATAAAATTCGGCTCGTTTTTCAACAGTCTCATAATCAACCTGTGTATCTGTACCTTGCTGAGATTCATCCCAAACTTCACCAAGTGTTGTGTTGATAAAGGTTTTCAAATCTTCGACATCATGAAAAGTATTTAATTTTTCATTTGCCGCCTTGAACTCATCAATAATTTCACGCCAAGTCACAAACGGACTAGCCAGTTCGTTGATGTGGAAACTACGATTGCTTTTTCTTTCCGGATGTGCGGCTATCCACTTTTGTGGACTTTCCCGCCAGTAGCGCTCCTCAATTTCTTCACCGCAATCGATACATGCCATCGCAACGTTTTTGAACACAACGCGCTTAAATTCAAACGGTTGCCACGTTCCGCAACACGGGCATTGAACACACCATTCTTCCATTGTTCCTGCATTGTACGCTGATTCGATTTTACTCAATCCGTGTACTGTCGGCGTTGAAGTTTTGATGTGTTTTCGGTTCCAAAACGTCGTAGAACGTTTTTCTGCTAGTTTGATTGGATTTCCCTCTGTTCCGGCAGATTCAGGAAAACGATCGACCTCGTCCATCCATATGATTCGCAAAGGCATGGATGAAAGAGAAGCTGCTGAATTCGCTCCTGCTAAAACAATGTGACCGCCAGCATATTGTTTGAATAATATCGTATTATCGCTGTCTTTTGACTTTGCCGGAGCAATTTTTTCCGACAGTACGGGAACATCCTGTATCATTGTCGCAAGTCTCGTTTTAGAAAACTTCTCCGACAACGATAATGTCGGAAGAACCAGCAATTGTGTAGCCGGTTCATAATCTATGTAATACCCGATACCGCAAAGCAACATCGTAGTCTTACCAATTTGGGCTGATGACATCACCGATACATCTTGAACATAGGGGTCCGTAATAGCGTCCATAATGGCTCGCTGAAAAGGCATATTCTTTGACGAATAGTGTCCCGGCTCATTGGAACCGGCAGGCAAAATCATATTTTTTTCCGCCCACTCAGTCACTGTCATCGGTGGTCTAGGTCTTAATTTTTCACTCAAATCCGCCATAAATTTGAGTGTATGATAACTCACTGGGGCTTTTGCTTTACTCATTTTGCTCGTCCCCCAAATGCAGAATCACATCATCTTCCACATCAATATGTTCGTCGGAATAAAACGCTTCTGGTGTATAATCTGCCAGTTCAGACAAAGCATCCGTTATTTCTTCACGAAGCGTCTCCTGAATTTCCTGACGCTCGCGATGCTCCAGTTTAAGAGCCAGCTTATGTGGCAAGGCTAGCATTTTATTTTTAAAGTTCAAAAACATATCTGTCATGACTCGCTCAACATCTTCTGACTTGTGTACATGTCCTTTGATGAGTTGCAACTTAATCTCCGTAATCATTGACTTCCAATGTTCATTGACCGCCTTTTCATGATTCAAGTCCAAGTTGTCTTTATCAAAATCAGTCTTAATTGATTCGCCAGCCTTTGATACCTTAAGCGTCAGGATATAATTTTTTACCGACTCTAATAAAAGATATCTTCCATGACTGTTTCTCTTGATGATACCTTCGTCAGCCAGATGTCGCACCATACGATCACCAACACCAATAAATTCACCAATGACTTTAGCCGATACGGTAATATCATCAACGCTTTTTATCTTTTTATCATCTGACGCCATCCAACTCACCTCCAAACGGAAATGGCAACCTCAATTTTTTTGTAAAAAAAACTAGCCATCTTTTGGGCCTCCGCGAACCGCAACGCGCCTTTGACGCGCACAGTACCTACACGGCTTTGGGTGCACCGAATGTGAACCAGTTCTTTCTCTTTGCTTTACATTTTATTTGACATATCTTATAATTCTGTCAAACGATTTGATGAACACTTTCTTCCTTATGTTGTTTCTTAAAAAAACGAACACCATATTTTACAACGTCTCAATATGTCAATTCGTAAGGATTAGACATCTAATGTTTCCGTTTTTTTAATTGAAAGTCAAAAAAATAAAGACCTAACCCAAAAGGTCAACGTCTTTATATACGCTTGCTAATGTATCGTCTGTTATGCCAATATAACAAAGCGTTACCGTTTCCGAAGAATGATTGTATAATTTCATAAGTGTTCCCACATCGTGCGTCTTTAAATAATAATGATATCCAAAAGTTTTGCGAAGTGTATGAGTGCCAATCCTTTCCTCAATGCCAAAATGCTCTGCTGCCTTTGACAGAACATTGTAAACCTGCTGCCTTGATATCGGTCGATTTGGCGGCTTTGGAGATAAAAACAAATACTCGTAATCTCTCCGCCCATCAATAAACTGGTTCAATACTTTTTTGAGAAATCGATTTATCGGAATAAATTTCTCCTTGCCCGTTTTTCTTTCATACAAAGTAATATTTTCTTTGGCTCGAACATCGCGCACCCTCAGGTTAAGAATGTCTGATATCCTTAGCCCTGTATAAATTCCCACAGCGTAAATCACTGCATCTCTAGAATTCTGTTCTAAGAGATATTGATAAATATCTTTTACTAACTGTTTATCGCGAATGGGTTGCACTTTGTTCATCATTCTCACCTTCTTTCACTTATAAAAACTTTTATGCACAAAAAAAGGAGACCAATTGCTTGACCTCTTTTTTCATCAGTGGCTTTCTTTTTTATCCACAATACCATAATAACACACCTTAACACGACATTTCCACGACATCTTTAACTTTTTTTCTAAATGCAAAAAGCGGAGAAATCAACGGTATTCCGTTAGTTCTTCCGCTTTTCACAAAATCATCCAAAAAATTTAGTTGTCGTCAATATATTCCTGCATCATAATAGAAATCTGTTTGGATGTGGCTATACCATTCTCCTTGCACTTTTCCGCAAACTCATCAACTAAAGTCTTTTTTAGTTTATACGTTTTAGCAACAAGTCCAACTTTATCCTGGTACTTCTTACTGGCTTTAGTCTGTGCATTTGCCACGCTTTTCACCACCTTTCATTTTGCAAACAATAATATTCAATATTATTGATACAATCGTCAATACAATTGGAACTATTAAAAGCATTTGTTTCAAAGAAACAATCAAGCAAACCATTGTAAATAACGAAACCACTTGTGACAAAATAATTATTTTATACATGGACTTTTTGTCCTAATGAGTATATACTTATAGATGGGAAGAGGCATTTGCCTCCCCCACCCTAAGCACTTACTTAAAAACCGATATTATCGTTGCTACAATTGATGTAATACCTTGGAGAATGGTTACCACCAAAGCAACGATTTTCAATTTTTTAAGTAAGTGTTTTTTTGACCTCTTACTCATTAGGTCTCCTCCTTTCTTTCTTATTTCCCCTCCCTACAATTATAGTATATCATAGGGTGTACCATATGTCAAGCATTATTTTTAACTTTTTATATATTTTGTGTCAGATTCTGACACGATACTCTTGTAATTCTCCAAGTACACTTATTTGCATTAATTCTATATCCCAAAGATATTTTAGGAAGATATTTTGGGAGACCATTTCTGTTCCTTTGTTAATTATCCAAAATAATTTTGTTCAATTTTTTCATTTGAAATAGACATATTATAAATATAACACAAAGGAAGGAGTGATTATTATGAGCAAAAAAAAGAAGCAAAAAAAATTTTTGTCTTACAAAAAGATATGTAAGTTACTTAAATTATTTATTGCAGTAATTTCAATTTTAGAAAAATTACTTTGCCATCTTACATAATAAAAGGCGGCCACCAAGCCGCCTTTTATTACCACTCTGACTCCACATCAGGTGCCTTTGGCATATAGCCATCCTCAATCTCAATCTTTCGCAATGCATATCGCATGCTGCTTTCTTTATCATCCCATGCATACGCATAACCATCTGGAGCAAATGCACTCTTACATTTTCGATTACAGCGGTCTATAATCGTTTGATAACTCATGTAATTCTTTCTTGCCGCTTCCCGCGCTGACGAGTACACTTCTACCACTTCACCATTACAATCTATTTTTGCAACTGGTTGTCGACGGCTCTTTGCCCCCGTGCGTTTTCCAAGTTCACGTTTGCTTATGTATGAAATATTTTGTATATGATTTTCATATTGACATCCGTTTTTGTGGTATGCCACATGTCCCGGCGGTGGAACTCCTAGAAATGTTTTCGCAATCAACTGCATCACAATTTCTTCTCTACTCTTTCCATCCCTGGTTAATTTAACAATCATCCTTTGGCTTCCACTCATATGCTTGTGATATGGTCTTAGCAAACGTGTTTTTCCTGATGGATACACACGCCGGATATTTCCCTCTGTGTCCGCTTGATACTTTCCGTCATAACCGGGAATGTCCTTCCATAATTCTTTCATTCCATGTTTTCTCCTTATAAAATTTAAAATTTCTTTTACTCCTACAATTTATTTTTTTCTCGAATTCTTTTTTCAATCCTCTGCACCTGCCTCACCGAGTATCCAATCTGCGTCGCCGTCAGTTCCTGCGAATACTTAAGTATTTCGCGGCAATAAAACACCTGCGCTTCTACATCCTCATTATTCTTATAAATATTTATAAGCCTTTTTCGCTTTTTTCTTAAATCTTCAATTTCATCCAGTACACGATTCAAATTAAGCTGCAAGCCATCAATTTTTTGAACCGCAGTGCAAAAATCAACATTTTTTGAGCTACTCAAAACTTTGTCTTTTGAATAGTCAATGCCTCTCAGTTCGCCACTTCCATTTGACTTCAGTTTGTTAATATATTGCCGTAGCTCACGTCGAATTTCATCGCGAGTAATTTCAGCGTCCTTAATTTTCAAATCTATCATTCGAAAATAAGCACCTTTTGATGTTTCCATTGCTCTTGCTTTTCTTGTTGCCATTGCCCCAGCTCCTCTTGCTAAAAACATTTTGATATGTTACTATATTTTTGATGAGGGAAGAACTGGGTTTGTGCGCATCGCTTACCTGGTTCTTTTTTTATACAATCTTTTTCTTCGCCACAAAAATGTGCGCCTTTTTTCCCGGATTGTACTTTTCTAAAACTTTCTTTTTCTGTACTGCCGCTGACACGGAGGTGCGAAGTATCGCACGGTCAGAGCCTTCCAAAAGGACAAAATATTTTTCTCTCATCGCCTCCGCCTCCTCTGCAGCTCCTCTTGTGCCTGTTGTTTGTTGGTAAAAAACAGTATGTTATGGTGACGGTTTCTTACCATGTACTTTTTTCCAGTCAGGATATCTTTGACATGTATTTTTGCGTCATTATTGCCGATAAACTCCACCTTTTCAACTTTGCAGCAAAGTGGTTTCTGAAAAATTAACAGTTGTGCGCCTATGAGATAAATCCTATCTCCCGGCTGTACATTGCTTAATAGCAATAGACCAAATTCGGCATATCTTCTACAACGTTGCATTGCAAGCATGTTGTCTTCGTAATAATCAACAATTCTTTTTAAGCGTTTGTATTCTTTAATCGGATTTTTCAAACGGGATTCCCCCTTTCGTCAAAATAGCCATTACGTGCAAGGTCATTTGCTACCGTCACATCAAGCGATGTAATGGAATTAAACATACACGTCAGCAAATAACTTTGTATTTTCTTTACTGTTTTTTTGTTTGCCAAAAAAGACAGCACCACATACTTCATATGCATCAAATCAAGCATTAGCAGTCTAGATTTGACAATGTCTGCAGGAATCATATCACCGCTTATTAGCACGTTCTTCTTTTTAGTCATCAAAGTAGTCACTGCAATCTCAACGCATTGGTCTAACACAGCCAGTGCCGATTCATTTTTTTTAAAATCACATCTTATCAAATCATAGTTTATCTGTTCGGCAAATAAATCTATACACTTATCTCTTGCCAAATGATTAGATGAGATAGGATTTTGAAATAATAATCTTCTGTTAGTAGTCTCTGTATTTGTCTCACGTTTTTCCGGGAGAGGGTGTCCCGAAATTTCGTGATAGCCTATCCCGTTTTTTCGTGATAGGGTGGTACAGTTATCAACACTATCAACATTTTTTTCCAAATTTTCTCGTTCTACTTCCTCATCAATCTCATCAACAACTGCCACTTGCGGACTGCTGCCTTTACTTTTTTTGCTTTTATCCTCGTTATCATCAGAATGTGGATAGGTCAATTCTCTCAATTTGTCCACATTTAAGTGAATAAAAAGAACATTGTTGCAGCGCACGCCATTTTGAAAAACGGTACGAAATTCGCGCTTAACAACGCCTAATTTTTCCAGCACAACAATAGCGTCCGTCACTTGACGCTTTGTTACCTGGTAGTATTCAGCAAGGTCTTTATAACTTTTTTGTAAGACATCTTGCCTAAATTTAGTCTTGTAGCCAAGAAATTCACCGGTCTTTTCGTCTCGGCATTCAACCGGACGGTACCAATAAACGACTTCGGACAGTATCATTATGGCAAGCATATATGGTCTGCCCTTGTCGTTTACTATTGTTTTAAACCATACAGACGGTATTACATTACCTGTGATGTTCAGCTCGGCTACAGCATCAGACATTTTGTTCCCAGTGCTGCAATTCATATCTGTAAACACCTCACAATTCTTCAACTTTTGGTTTGTATGGTTTTAGTAATTTCATCCGAACATTTTTAGTTCCACATTTTGGTACTGTATACCTATTCCATTGAGCCATTTTTATCACCTCATTTCTTCAAAATAAAATCTAATTGGTTTCATTTTTTCCTCTACTAACCCATACTTCAAAGCCAGATTATAGCCAAAGTTCTTTCTAAGGTTATTCATCATGGAAACTTGTAGCCGTTCTCTGAAATCTTCCAAACTAAATGTTGACTTATAAAAGTTACATTGTCTGCAAGACGGCATAAGATTTTCGATTTCATCGAGGAAGTCAGCTTCTCCAATTGTGTATGCTGTCTCATATCTATGTAGTGATTCTACATGGTCTACTTGCATATCCTTATAATCCAACTCACAACCGCAATAAGCGCATCTATGATTGAATTTTTCGTATACTGCAAGCCTTTTCTTTTTTGGTATTGCCTTATGCTTACTCATAATTACTCCTCGCTTTCTTAATCTTCTTCGTTATAGATTTTTATTCCAAGTTTTTCTCCGAGCCAAGCCAATCAAGCCCTTTCCTTGTCAACCAGTACATTCTTCCACCATATCTGTCCTTGCAACCTCTTTTCGCATAACCATTGTTAGCCATTATTTCCCATACTTCACAATCATTAAAACTTGCATCATAATAGTTTCTGTATGGCTTGTAAAATAATTTCCCATGCCTTTTATATGGTTTATTATTGTCAAGCCCTATTGCGTGTTTTGCAAAGGAAATACATTGTTCTTCTCGTTCCATATTCTCTCTCCTTAAACTTGCAAATCTTCAATTTCTTCCTCTGTTGCTTCTCCGTCAATCGTTTCGGTGCGATATTTCCACCCGGCTTGATAACCATACATTGTGAATTTCTTGCCACAATTATCACAAGTGTATGTGTTGGTATCTTCAGTATAGCAATCAACATGTTCATCACCGATATATGTATCTTCGTAAGACGGCTCATATTCTTCGTCACAATAAGGACAAATGATATTCTCGTCATCTTCATAATTCCAATAACTACTGCTCATTTTTTTCCCCTTTCAAACGCACCAGTTTCCCAGTGCGGAATTTGTTAATATTTAATATTAAATCCACCGTGTTCATTTACCCAGTCGATAGCTTCTGCGTATGTAATACCATTATTCTTTAGTACATAAAGCAAATTATGAAATTTAGGATGTGTATTTTTTAATAATTCAAATCTACCTTTTCCTTGCTTTTCTAAATGGCATCCAAAACCACACAAAACACAGCCTGTTCTTCGACATTTTGTTGTTCGCAATAATGCTCTATTGTCGTTGAATATCCCATAATCAAAAAATGATATTTGGTTTTCACATTGTTTCATAGCGGTATAATCAACAACTACTTCTCCGTAAACAGAACATATAGGTAACTTATTTTTTACTATATACCAAAGTACATCCTGCTCCGTCCAAAATGACATTGGATTACTTTTTGGGTTTTTGCTTTCAAATGAATTGCATCCATGTTTTATCCAATTGCTTTTCCTTAGGTTGCTTTCGTAGGCCATAGTTGCAATAATAGGTTTTCTTCCAGTTTGCAATTCATATGTATGAGCCGGATTTTTTTTCATTACCCGACAACACTTATTAGATACATCAAAAGGTGCATTTAACATAAATAAATATCTTGACTTATCATACATAGGACCAAAGTCATCACATTTTAAACCGAATAGCTGTTTAACTCTGACGGGTATTCTCAATATCTCACTGGGGATATTCCCAGTTCTTAAGTTTAGATAAGCTATATTTTCTTTGTCTTTTCTTCTATCTATTCCAATCAAATCGGCTATTCGATAGGCAAACGGAATAATACTTTTTCCATCTTTCTTTTTTTCCGTAAGCATTGCAATGTATTTTCTACTATCAGAAATGCATTCTGATGTTTCTTTTGAAAATAATGGAAATCCATACTTGCTACATACTTCTGCAAATGAAATTTTCGGTTTCAAAATTTCAAGATTGTCAAATGTCATAGCAAATTGTTTTAATTCTGGATATTGTGTCGGAACATCCACAAATACAAGCGGGATATTCCTATATCCGCAAACCACTCTGACTATGTGTGCCAAAACAGTGCTATCCTTTCCACCGCTAAAACTTACATAAACACCATCTTCACCAAACTGATTTACCCAATCATCTATTCTCCTTTTTGTCATTTGTACTTTATCGTCCAATGACAAGGATTGCATCTGGTAAAGGTCTGTAATTGTATGTCTATTTGCCATGTAATACTGCTCCTTTCTCTATGTCTCCTCCATTTCTTAAATCCTCCCAAAACAATTCAATAAGTTGCACTTTTTTTTACTGAGGTGACTGAACAGACATATATAAAACATGAGTTTTAACAATAGGAGGCGAAAAGCCATGCAACAAACATTTATAAAATGGCCTAAGAAATTGGAAGATTTTTATTTTTTGCATATCCGAAAATATTTGAAAAATCCAAAGGTGGAATTCTTTACATATTTTTTATACACACTAGCAGAATCCATTCCATATGTTCCAATTCAAATTCAATGGATTTTAACTTTAATAATTAATCTTCCTTAATTTCTTTGTAGATGGCGACCATCCGGTCGCCATCTGCTTTACCACTCCGGTTTCACATCAGGTGCCCTTGGCATATAGCCATCCTCAATCTCAATTTTTCGCAATGCATATCGCATGCTTATTTCTTTATCATCCCATGCATACGCATAGCCATCTGGAGCAAATGTACTCTTACATTTTCGATTACAGCGGTCTATAATCGTTTGATAACTCATGTAATTCTTTCTTGCCGCTTCCCGCGCTGACGAGTACACTTCTACCACTTCACCATTACAATCTATTTTTGCAACTGGTTGTCGACGGCTCTTTGCCCCCGTGCGTTTTCCAAGTTCACGTTTGCTTATGTATGAAATATTTTGTATATGATTTTCATATTGACATCCGTTTTTGTGGTATGCCACATGTCCCGGCGGTGGAACTCCTAGAAATGTTTTCGCAATCAACTGCATCACAATTTCTTCTCTACTCTTTCCATCCCTGGTTAATTTAACAATCATCCTTTGGCTTCCACTCATATGCTTGTGATATGGTCTTAGCAAGCGTGTTTTTCCTGATGAATACACACGCCGGATATTTCCCTCTGTATCCGCTTGATACTTTCCGTCATAACCGGGAATGTCCTTCCATGATTCTTTCATGTGCCGCTTTTCTCCTCATAAAACTCGTGACTTCCGTCAACCACCTTCTCTTCCTCCTCGTCCTCAAACGACCAGCCATACAACCGAAGTACCTTATAGCCATCCATAAGTCCCTGACCATTCTCTTTTTTATAGGTTCCGTCATATTTAATCAACTCAGTTCCATCCATCGCTGCGTTGAGAAGCACTAACATCTGATGGAGTATGCTCAATTTAGCCACCTTTTCGGATACTTCCTTTCTTTCCTCCTCTGTGCATTCATAAAGCGGTTTCCCGGCAAAGAAGTAGCTAAGCCGTGACGGATAAAGACACGACTGATTCAACACAAGCGCACTCCACAATGCATCCTTCACCTTTTCCTCATCCTTTACCGGAGCAATTCTTCCCTCAACAATATCAGTCACAAAGAGCCTGCGGCGTTCATCTAACTTTTTCAGAACATCTTTCATATATTTCTTATTTGCTTTTTGTTCCTTTTCCTTCTGTTCTGCCGGTGTCAATTTTTTCTTGACTGCCTTTTTCTTCCTAACGACATCAATCTCAATCCAATTAATGTAATAATAAAGTTTTTCATTCTGCTTATTTTTTAACTGGATACTCTCCGGCACCTCGTCATTCATTCGGAAACTCTTTACCTTCTCCCATTTATTTCCGTATTGTTCCCTTGCATACTGTTTCGGAGCCTCAACCACGCCCAGTTCTTTCAGCATTTTAACTATAGCATCCGTTTTCTTCTGTTTCTCTTTTTCTCGTATGTACGACTGAACTTTGGCAACTAAATTACGATTGTCCGTGGCTTCACGGAGAATCTTATTCCGTTCTTCCACATCCTTAATACGTTCCAGTTCATAGAGGTCTTTCAGGGATAATTGAAAATCCTTATTCTGCTCTTTATTTTTCAGCTCGTCCTGGTCTAGTTTGGCAATGTTCAATCGATGTTTAATTGTCGTTTTGCTAAAACCAGTTTTATCTGCAATCGTATCCTCAGTTTCGCCTAAATCGAGCATCATCTGGAATCCTTGTGCCTGCTCCCACACCGTCAGGTCTTCACGCTGCATATTTTCTTCGAGCATGATAGAAACCTGCTCTTTTTTTGATATCTTGCTAACAATCTTGCAAGGGACCTTTTCAATACCTGCCAGTTTGGCTGCTGCCAATCGTCTATGTCCGATTATTACATGAAAATCACTGGACAAAGATTCTGTATCAGCGTCCGGCTGTTCCTCCGGTTCTTCTGTCAAGGCAGGCAGAGGAATTACGGTCAAATTCTGCATAACGCCCTGCTTCTTGATTGATTCTGCAAGTTCCGTTACATCCCCGACATCCTTTCTCGGATTATCCGGATGCGGGTAAATGTTAGCTACGTTTATCATTACAATTTCTTTTCTGTTCTGCATTGTCTCATCCTTTCCACTAATTACATTTCCACAACATTCCTTATTTCCCAAAGTTCTATTCATCTTCGTTACCACCAATGTTCTAACAGACATATTACAAGTATCACATAACAAAAGGAGATGATTTTATGAAATTATGGAAGCAATTTCATATCTGGTACAAGAAATTAGAGTATTTCTATTTCCTGTATCTACGCAAATTTGTAAAAGACAATTGGTTTGAATACCTTTCTAATGGTCTATACATATTTGCAGAGGCGGATCCACATTTCCCGGATTCAATCCATTTTGTTCTTGGGATAATAGTCAATCTGCTGTAAATTAGCTTATCCGCCCACTATTCTTTTGTGGGCGGATACAACATATTTTTGTAACAAACCAATGCATCATATAAGACCTGATATTTCTTCTTGCGGACATTGTTTGTCTCCACAATCAAGAAATCTCTATATTTTCGAATTTCTTGCATCAGGATATCCTTCTTGGAAGGTTCCTCTAACACATTATCCTGACTATCATCTTCTTCGCTATCCTGCTGAATTTCCTCACCTATGTGGAATTCAACCGAAACACTTTCCTCCTCTGGCTCCGGCGTTTCTTCCACGAAGGAAATCTTTGGCTCTTTTCGCTCCTTAACCATTGCCCGGACATCATTGGACAGCAAATGCTTATCCTGTATTACTTCACTCTGTTCTTCCTCAGGAAGTTTTGACGTTTCATAAGCTTTTGAAAAATTCATTTCGCCGTTTTTTAACGCTTCTTTCCCCTCGTCAGACAAATGAGCACTCACCTGATTGACCTGCGCCATTTTTGTCGGCGAGATTTGCAACCGTTCCGCCACATAGTCTCTCTTTCGTCCGGTTATTTTCAGCTTTCCAGCTTCAATAGCTTTGTCTGTCCAATAATTCAGCTTTTCAGCCTGCTCCAAAAGTGTAGCATCATCCATTCGGCGCGTAAAAGCGTTTGCCGAAATAAGCGTGAGCATGAACTCTATCTGGTCCATTTCTTTCGCAAAACACCACGCTTTACTCTCATGACCGCGCTTATTATTGAGCATAATGGCAGCTCTCCGCCGATGTCCTGCTGCCAACTTGTATTCACCATCCACACGACCAATCAAAAGAGGCTGCAGCTGACCGCGCTCTAACATATCATCAGCCAATTCCTCAATTTCTGTCAGCGGATAAAAATTCTCCTCGGCAGGAACAATATGCTCCACATCCAAGTAGATTTCTTTGTATTCACCATCCACAATCGAAAGCCGAGAAGAGTCATTTAATTTTGCAGACATGCTAATTCTTGGCATGTGCAAACACCTCCTCTCTAACCGCCTTCGGCAAAGTATTCAGATACTCTTTCATGAAAATCTTATAATCAATTGCCGCAGCCGAACGAGGGCTAACGGTGATTAACCCCGCCCGCTTTTCAAACGTCCAACGGTCAACCATTTTGCTTGACCGAATTCTTGTATCAAACACATCGTATTTACTACGCCGCAACACAGTATCACCTGCCACCATATCTTTGCGATACATCGTAACCAGACATTTAGGACTTGATAGCTGCGGATTAAATGACTGCATGTCCATAGTAATCTCAACCAAATCCTGCATGCCGTCCAAGGAGTTCTTGTCTATCTTAATAGGCACAATTAAATCATCTGCACATACGATTGCATTTAAAATATTTAATCCAACTCCCGGTGGATTATCGATGATGCAGAAATCATAATCGTCTTGTACCTGCTCCAGTGCCGAACGCAGTGCCGTAATTTGGTCGCGTGACTCATCCTTCGATAAGTTTGTCAAGGCAACATCCATGTTCATGTTGGACGGAAGCACATCCAATGCTAATCCAGGTACATTTGCACTCCTAATTATGTCTTTTGTGTTGCTCGCACAATTCCAATACACATCGGCAATCGATGTCTTATCGTAATTATGCAAATCAAAATATCTCGTGGTATTGGCTTGTACATCATTATCAACCAGCAACACGCGCTGGTTATAAAGTTTTGCCAAAATAGTAGCCATGTTAATGGCTGTGGTCGTCTTCCCGACGCCACCTTTTAAGTTTGTTAGCGATATCGTACGCATAACCTCATCCTCCTAAGCATTTAATCCCGACTTGCTCTGTCGGTTGCCGGACGTGGATTACATCTATTGCATCCACATCCGGAACATCTTGTTACTGGCGTGACCGACCAAAAAGTCTTGCCACACCGGGGGCACGATACAACAAAGAAAGGGGATGTTATCTCTATCCCCGAATTTGGATAATACTTTGGAAATTCTCTTTTCATAACCATCGTGCTCCTTTATTGATAACACTGCTGACCGGCATTTATAGTTATTTTTTCCGTGATACTTAATAGCAACATCAGCAGTGCTATTGTTGTAGCGAAAAGAGGACAGACATACAAATGACTCAGCATCAGAAAAAATAATTTAGGGGGATAAAATTCATCTGTCCTCTTTCTGCTTCCGTGTAAGAAAGCTCTGCCAACCATATGCTCACTGACAGGTATGCGTAAGGTTAGCAGAAATGCCTATTCCGGATTCGAACCGGTACAGTCCCACTGACTAATAGGCGAAATGACATCTGTTTTCTACATATTTTCTTGCGTCATACTAGCCAATACAATTTGACGAGCAACTTTTTTTGCATTGTCCAAATCTTCTTTACGTTGCTCTTCTGTTCGATTAGCATAGTAATCATCATGTACCACAATATGACATGCTCCATGCTTATACTCATTAACAATCATAGTGTCACCTCGTTACTAAAGTTGATATAATGTATGTCCTAAGCCTTGTACCATATCCGCCTTGTACAAGGTCAAAATTTTTGCTATACTAAAAAAGGCATAAAAATTAAACATTGCTTGTGTATTTTTAGCCGATGTGTCAGATTCTGACACAATGGGAGCACTGTTGCCGCAGTTCTCCTTCTTTTGGGTCCGATTGCCGTCGGACCCATTTTTACGAATTGCCGTTCGTATCTAAATTCCAGTGTTGCCGCACCGGTTCTTATTTTGTTCTTAAGCTGGCCAATGGCAAGCCTTTAACTTGTTTCTGCTCCGCTTCGAGCATCATATTAACTTCTGATTCCAAAGCACCGCAGAAATATATTGCTTCATCTAACGATATCTTTGGATTCAACTTTAAGATGTAATCCAAAACTCCATCTACTGTTTTTCGATATGTTTCCTCATCCATTTTTAAATGAGTTTTGAATTGGTTTGCTCTATCTTCATGGTATCCCACTTTTCTCACCTCACATTTTAATATTTGTAAATTCAATTTTTTTCTCCTATACTATATACACAGACTGTTGCAGCAGTTGAGTACATAAGGAGTGACGCTCCTGGAAAGGAGAAAAACATAAATATTTTTCATGCATTACCTGACAATGCTGACGAAAAGGAAGCCGAAAAATATCTTGTAAAAAAGGACCATTATTACTGCTATAACTGTAACAAACCTCAAGTAATAAAAACTCTTCATGGCTATCTTGAACCATGTCACCATTGCGGTTATAAAACTTTTTGGAACTAATCTATTATGGAGAAGCGATGCCTACTTAGGATATCGCTTCTTCTCTCATACTGCGCTCTACCTGTTCAGAAAAGCTATCCATAATACATCTTAGTTTAGATAACATGTTATCCTCTACCGGAAAATCTTCAATGCGCATAATCAAAACTACCTGCCCGCCTTTTTCATTTGTAATTTCTGAATGCAACACGATACAATCATTCTTTCTCTGCATTTTTTTGCCCTCCTTATAACACACTGACTTTCTTTGACTTTTTTGCCGGAGTAGAGACACCGACAATGTACCCCTGAATTATCAAACAGAGTTCTCTCTGCTTTTCTTCAGGAAGATTTTGTACTTCCTGTGCCAGTTCGCCGAACTGGTCATAAGATTTGTTTTTCATCGTTAGCACCTCCTTTTCGTTTCTCTGTTTACAATATAATACACAACGAATACATTTGTCAAGTCTTTTTGTATTCTTTGTGTATTTTTATATTGACCTTTGTATTCTTTTATGCTATCTTTGATATGGAAAGGAGGATAAAAGAATGAATAAACGAATTATGCTACTCCGAAAAGAATTAAATCTTACCTTAGAAAAATTCGGTCAACGTATTGGAGTGACTAGAGCGGCAATATCTAACATCGAAACGGGCAATCGAAAAGTAACCGAGCAGATGTTCAAGTCAATATGCCGAGAGTTTAATGTTCGAGAAGATTGGTTACGAAATGGAAACGGTGAAATGTTTAAAAATCTTTCAGAAGATGAAAAAGTTGCTGCAATACTCGGAAATATATTTACAGATAAAGACAGTGAAATATATGATTTTAAAATGGCGGTTTTTCGAGAGTTAGGAAAGCTGGATGAAAAAGACTGGACTGTCATTCGGAAACTTGTGGATGGCATTTCAAATAAATAAGAATCAATATAAAGGAGCGTTTATGCTCCTTTTTTTGACATATTCCTCCCTATGTGGTAACATAAATTCATTAGAACATAGAAAAGGATGGAGACAACATTAAAACATTTAAACATTCTTTTTATATTTTCTCAAACTTTTTCAATATTTTTAGTTGACTTTTTCCCTAATGGGGCATATTATATAAGAGTAACAAATGTTACTGAATTAACATACCCCATGCGGTAGACCTCCCACTATAAGGGAATCGTCGAGGCGTGGGGTATTTTGTTTTATACGAGGAGGAAACTACATGAATACTATTATTAATTTAAAACATCCCGTTAAAACTGCCATTCTTATTGATGGTGGGTACTACAGAAAAAGAGCGCGTTCTCTATTTGGTGCAAAAACACCAAAAGACAGTGCTGATGAACTTGAAAAATACTGTTATTGGCACTTAAGGGACAACTATGAACAACGATATTTATATCGAATATTTTATTATGATTGTCCACCAGTAACAAAAAATGTATATCATCCTTTATTAAATAAAAACATTAATTTAGGAAAAACCGATGAATACGCATGGGCAAATTCCTTTTTCGATGAATTACGCCATAGAAGAAAATTTGCATTGCGAATGGGGAAAATATCAGACAGCGCAATAAATTATAATCTAAAACCAGAAATAACAAAGGCACTTATGCAAGGCAAAAAATCCCTTTCTGAATTATCTGAGAATGACTTTTTTATTTCTCTTGAACAGAAAGGTGTTGACATGCGAATTGGTGTTGACATCTCATCACTTGCATTTAAAAAACAAGTCAATCAAATTATCTTAATTGCAGGCGATAGTGATTTCGTTCCTGCGGCAAAACAAGCACGACGTGAGGGAATAGATTTTATTTTAGATCCGATGCACGCTCCAATCAAATCTGATTTATTTGAGCACATTGATGGTATTCGCTCTCCTTCCGTTAATTATATAACCACACGAAAAAAAGACGATGAGCAGAATGCATAAATAATAATGCAATGTTTTCCTATTTGGCTGTCCCACTAAGTTTTAGTGGGACAACTCTTTTTTTGACATATTTCCCCTTGTGTGGTAAGATAAGCGTAATGAAGCGCAAAAGAGGATGGAGTATCATACAAAAACAAATATCACTTAATCAACATCTCCATGCGATAGATTACCTACCATAACAGGAATCGTCAAAGCAGGGGATTTTTTTTAACAAAAGGAGGAGCTTTTATGTTTAATTATGAGTGTGAATTATGTAACAAGTCATTTTCTGCAACAGAAGAACAAAAGAACCCGGTTTGCCCTAGTTGTCGAGAACTCTACAATATCAATAATGATTACATCTATGGTACAGGTGAGTACGCCAAAAAGAAGACGCCAATTGAACAAACAAAAAAGAAAGAGCCAAAACCACCAGTTGGTGATGGCAAAACTTGTGCCATTTGTGGCAAAGAGCACACGGGTAAATATTATGTATGCGATGCTTGTATCTATGAATACAATTTGACGGATAGCCAGCTTTATGAAATGGGTGGACTACGTGAAAATCCTAAAGAAGAATCTCCGGATGAAACATCCGCCGCGTCAGAACAGGAACCACAACCAACTCCATCAGAGCCAAAGGCAGAGGCAAAACCACAAGCGCTTTCTAAAATGTCCAGCGTAAGTCCTGAAGCTACTAATTTGGATTTGCTGACAGATATCAATGAAAAACTTGATACACTAATTGAAATGCAAGAGCAAAACCAAAAACATAATGCAATTACAGATGAAGCAGTAACTGATGACATTGTCCGCGCACTGTGGAACATCGCTGCAAACGTAGCCACATTAAGAAACATCACAATGTTTATGTTTGTATTGTTTCTTATAAGCAGCGTCATCGCCATCCTGGCTATTGCCTCCGGCGGACATTAATAATATAGTATTTTATTTTTTTAAGGGTGTCAGAATTTGACACCCTTTTTACAATCCTACTTTAGTCCTTTTATAAATTGAATAATAATTTTCAAAAGACGCACATCGCAAATAGAACGGACTTGCTCTATAGCTTGGCTTTGCAACTCTTTATAATCCAATACGCTTCTCCCCCTTTATCTTCCATGATTTACCAGCTAGTAAGTACATTATACCAAACCCACCACAAAAAAGAAGTAACTTGCACGTTTTGACACGATAACCGCACAAAAATCACTTTAGAACTTTTGTATTTTGGATATAAATTCTTGCAAATATTTCCGAGATATGCTTATCACATTTCCATCATACAAACTTACCGCTTTTGTTGTGTATGAATTTATGTACTTTGTATTTACAAGATAACTTTTATTAACCCGGACAAAACATCCTTTTAACTCCTCTATTTGATGTTCTATATCATCCAGACGACCGCGAAACGTAGCAACATCATCCTTGCTAACTACATCTATGTAAGGTCTCCTTGATTCAAAATACACTATATCGCTCAATTTTCGCTGATAATACACTTTGCTTTTTCGAAACATAAAAACTTTATCTTCGGAATTCCATCTCTTTATTCGCTGAATAGCTTCCATTACGGCTTTGACTAGCTTTTCGCTATCGATTGGTTTGTTTACATATCGAAACGGCTCAAAGTTTAAAAGCTGCCTTTCATAACCTGTGTTTCCCGTCATAAAAATAACAGTAATATCCGGATATATGCCCTTAATTCGATTAGATATCTCCATCCCATTCAGCACGTCTCCAACTTGTTCAGACTCGACCAACTGTATATCCATGATTAATATATCATATTTTTCTTTCATCGCCTGCTGCAACAACGCCATACCATCAATAAAGCAATCTATTTTTAGTTTCTCTCCAAAATTATGGCTTTCTAAATCTGACTTTACTGCCAAGCCAATTATTGACACATCATCACAGATGGCAATTCTTATCATAAAAACCTAGCCCCTCTCCATCAAAGATTACTTTTTATTGTATATTCTTTGCTGAAGAGAGGCTAGTGGTAAATACTGGAATATATTCTTAAAACTTATGATAATTTTTGTTTACAAGCTTCACAATATTCTTTGTATCTTCATGTACTGAATATATAAAGTCTTTTTGCTGTTCTAATTCTAAAACGGCATTATTAGCTTTAGCTATAAGTTTATCTTCCAAATTAGTTACCATTTTCTTTAACTCATCATAAAAATCCTTTTTTGCATACGCAAAATATGCAGAGTCAATAATCATGTCCAAAAAGACATTTATAATTTCACGATATGATTTACTTAATTTCCCATTTTTATTAAACGAAAGCATTCTAAGTTTATTTGGTATTTTCTTCATAAAATAATTTTTAAATATTTCTTCAAAATATATAGCTTGCAAATTAGTAATATTTTGCCTTCTTTGCATTAGCAAAGATAATATCGTAATTATTAATGATATTACAGAAATTATAATTGCAATAATGTCATAATCGGATATACCACCATGTATCTCATTTAATACATCTAACCAATCACTTTTATTCATATTTACTATACCCCAAATGCCTTTAATGATTTCTCTATTTTTGTTTTACATTCTTGATTTTGCGATACAAGTTTCATAATTTCAGTTGCTTCTCTCTTCCCATATTTTTCAGCTAATTGCTTATACATTCCTTCAATAAATGATGAGCCTACATACTCAATAGTATCTGGGAAATAAACTATATTTTTTTTCCCTATATCAATTTTTTCACTTATCTGTTTAGCATACACCTCATCACCTAATCTATTTCCTGATAAGTCCGTTAGCGTTCCCTTAAATTTCAAATTTATAATATTCTCCTTCATAAAATTACCTCCTATATATAAAAGTTAAATTATATGCTGTTCCTGGCAAATATGTGTCTGATTTATATAAAATACTTGGATCCGGAATGCTCGTAAAGAAATCCTTCTTTTTATTAAATCCAACCCAGCCATCATCATCGTACTGTATTAATTCTTTCGGAAAACTAATACCTTTATTTCCACTTAACAAATATCCATCATTTTCTTTAGCTCCAATCTCAGTTAACAATTCTGTCAATCCCTTTCCACCTGTTTGAGTTTGGTTTAGTCGACCAGATATCTCATTTTGGAAAGTTGATATCATAAAAAAATAATCTCCATCGTATTCATCATTAAAATTTTGTTTATGAAAACTATATGCCTTTTCAAGTTCATTATACCGATTCGAATTACTATCATATTGCTTATTTACAATTTTTTCTTCCAAATTATTCCATATATATTTTTCCGAAAAGTTCAAAACACTAACATTTACAGAGTAATATATCCCATCTTCATCTCCGTTCTTTCGAAATTCTCCTTCAGCAATATCTATATCAACCAAACAATCGCTTTGTGCGTGCTCACATGCATTGTCTGCTAATTCTGCAACAATTTCCGCTATTTTAGTGCTATCATCCTTATTTACTCCTAAGTTTACCACAAAATGTTTGATATCATACATTAATTTACTTTGTTCTTCATAATCTTCATAATTTACCATTCTTCTAAAATGTGTCATATCGATAATCCACATGAATTTTTTTTGAAATTGTGTTTTATCAATATTTCGCCTTGCAAAATTTAGCAATAAAGAACCTTTTACACCAATTGTATGAATACTGGTTTTGCATTTTTGAATGATGATATTGACTTCATAATCATAATATTTATGTAACATATATATTATACTCTCAAAGATAATATACGTTAACTTATCTTTTGGTCTAAAATCATTTATAAACCTAAATATTATTCTTTTACAGCCCTTTTTATACCTTTTTGTTATAAAATATAATTTTGAAAGTATAATATTTATACTTTTCCCATCAAAATAATCACCTTTAACATCAATGATAATTGTTCCATGTTTTCCAAGCAGCAATTCTCTTTGGAATCTTTTATTACCAGCATTACTGTTTAATTTTAAAAATTCATCAAATATCACCAGCATTCCCTCCTACAAACATTATATTGTAAAAGAGCAATTATGTAAAGGAAAATACTACTTGAGTTTCCGCATTTTTATCCACGACCACATTATTTTCTATTGACAGTCACAAATAAAAGATATAAATTGTACATATACTACAAATGGGGGTACGTTTATGGATGCGATTGACTCTACTAAATCTTATGCGATGTATTTAAGAAAATCACGAAAAGATGACTATAACGAAGATATATCAGAAGTGCTTGCCAGACACAAAACAACACTAACTGCCCTGGCCAAAAATATGCATCTTCATGTAACCAAAATATACCAAGAAGTTGTTTCTGGAGAAAACATATCTAATCGTCCAGAAGTACAAAATTTATTACGAGATGTAGAAAAGGGGTTATATGCCGGCGTTCTTGTAATGGAAGTAGAACGTCTTGCAAGAGGTGATGCTATTGACCAAGGAATCATTCAAAGGACATTTTTTGTTACTGGAACCAAAATAGTTACACCAATGAAAACATATGATCCTCTCAATGAGTTTGACGAGGAATATTTTGAATATGGATTATACCGCTCACGTAGTGAATATAAGACAATCCGTCGCCGTATAAATGCTGGGCGTATGCATTCGGTAAAGGAAGGCAAATGGATTGCTTCAACGGCACCATATGGCTATGAACGAAAAAAATTAGAAAAAGAACGTGGTTATACTCTAATAAAAGTTCCCGAAGAAGCAGAAATTGTTGAATTAATTTTTGACTTATATATCAACGGAATGAACGGCGAAATATTTGGCGCAGGAAAAATTTCGAATTATCTTGATGCAATGGGTATTAAACCACGCATATCAAAACATTGGTCTTCGGCTACAATCCGCGATATGCTAAAGAATCCAGCATATATAGGAAAAGTTGCTTGGGGGCGTGAAAAAGATGTTAAATTTGTTGAAAACGGAAAAATCATTACAAAGCGAATTAAGCAAGATGACTATATGCTTTATGATGCTGTTTGGGATGATATTATATCATGCGAAAGTTTCGAAAAGGCACAACAAATCATGAAAAGTCATGTTAAACCAGCCGTTAAAAAGACTGACAAACTTGCCAACCCATTAAGCGGTATTGTGTATTGTGAAAAATGTGGACGCCTTATGACAAGGCTGGGTCCTAACAAACATTGTAAGTTTGACACTCTCCGATGTATGACAAAAGGCTGTGACAACATATCGGCGCCTATATATGCAATTGAAGACGAAATTGTATCTTTCCTTAAGTCCTGGATTACAGAACAAGCTATTACATTCCAAGGAAACGAATCTATTAGTGACAAAAAAAATACTGAGTTGCTAACTAAGCAACTTGCGCTTGCAAACCAAGAACTTTTTGAACTCAATAAGCAGTTAGAAAAAACTTATGACCTTTTAGAACGTGAAATTTATACCGAGGAATTATTCACTCAAAGGAACAAAACAATATCAGAAAACATTAAAACAATACAAAAACAAGTGCGTCACTATGAAAGCGAATTAAAACAGCTAAGCGAAAATGAAAAAAAACGTACCTTATGGCTTCCGAAAAGTATAAAATTAATTAATGCTTACGATGTAACTGACTCTGCCGAGTTAAGGAACAATCTTCTAAAGCAACTAATTTATAGAGTTACTTATTTAAAAACAGAGCGAAACCATCGCGGAACAGTTGATAATCGCAATTTTAAGCTTAGCATAACGCCTAAAATTCCGCAGGTGTAAAATTTAACATCTGCGGAATGGCGTAAAATGGTTGTTTTTATTACCTATAACAACTATGGTTATACTTGTAGCCCCACTCATATGTCATAAGAAGCACCTGATTTGCCGCCTCACCAAGTCCTCCATAATCTTTTCCCTCATATAAAAGCCCCGGCTGCTCTGCCGATGTTTTTGGTGCTAACGCCACACTCACGAGATACCCTTCTTCATTCATACGCACCCGCAGTTCTCTTACAAACGCCGTGAATAAATCCCTATCCTCTTTCAAAATATACTCAAAATCAACATCGACACCACGGAAATTCTTCTCCCTGACTTCTCTTTGCAGTCCGCTAAGCAGCCGCTCCGTGCTCTCTTCGCTCGTAAGTACCGCATGAATTCGGCTGTTACTGAATTTTCCATCCAGCCCAATCGGTGTCAAAGTCAGGTATGCATTTCTCCCGTATTCCTCCGCCATCCGGCGCATCGTATCATCGGACGGCACCGGTTGAATCAATTCTCCCTCCTCCGTAAAACCATAAGAAAATACGAGCAGTCCGCTCATATAGGGAAGTGTCTGGCGCAATACCCATGGACTGATATACGGATAGGCATAGCCATTTGCCGACGCAGTCATTTTTACTCCAGGAGACACACCATCCGGAATCAGAAGTGCTTCTCCAACCGCCAAACGATACGGATACGGAATCTGATTGATGTAGGCTATTTCTTCTACTGAAACATCATACAAACCTGCTATTTTATCAATCGTATCTTCTTCTTTGACAAGGTAAATTGACATATCCGTCCTCTCTCCAATATTCCTCATTCTCATCTATTGTATGCTTTTCCGAAAAAAAAGAGAACTACCACAATTGGTAATTCTCTTTTTTGAATGCTGGTAACCGGAATCGAACCGGTACGGGTGTCACCACCCACAGGATTTTAA
>ENA-ORTQ01000057-ORTQ01000057.1-human-gut-metagenome-genome-assembly--contig:-NODE-57-length-131372-cov-6.886321_pt1 | contig 131372 bp, 137 predicted proteins | sample MGYA00241912_ERZ509188 | MGnify/ENA primary metagenome ERZ509188 (study PRJEB26280, sample SAMEA2338849) | human gut metagenome | biome: human gut; feature: human-associated habitat; material: faeces...
CTGTAAGTTCAGGAACGCTTAACGCTACACGTCCGCAGTTTTAGTACATATATCTCAGGTTAGTAGCGTTTTTTGAAGGGTTAATGTTGGCGCAGTTGCACAGATGCACTCACGAAATTATTAATACCCAGTAAGCACTGAAACTGTTTTTAGCGGTGTTAGCGATATGTCTGAAATACCGCCTTATGGGAAATGCGCTGTAATGAGATTTATTGCTTATATGCAAAAAGGATACCACAAGCTTAAGGCGTTTGCAGTATCCTTTTAATTATATCTGAGTACGCAGTGGCATATTATCACCGCCGGTAACGTAACTGTCGCCTGTCGGCAACAGTCAGAACGGCGAATTTGCCGTGCCCCACGGACACCAAGCACGGATGCTTGTCAGCGGTCACACAAAGTCGTAAAACAACAGCCACAACTTTCGCTGTGGCTGTAATTATTATTGATTTTCTGCTTCGTCAATATCCGCCGGTAACGAAAGTGCGACAAATCGCCATCTTTCAGAACGGCGAATTTGAAACGGCACATTGCCGTTTATTCGCTGCGAGCACCACGGTTTTCCTTGAGGATAACGTCGTGTGAGCCACCCTCAACGATACTTGTAGAAGAAACGAGAGTGAGCTTGGCGTTCTTCTGGAAGTCGGGGATATTAAGGCAACCGCAGTTGCACATTGTTGAACGTACCTTTGACAGTGAACGTGTAACGTTGTCCTTTAAGCTGCCTGCGTAAGGAACATAGCTGTCAACACCCTCTTCAAACGAGAGCTTCTTGTCACCGCCCATATCGTATCTCTGCCAGTTTCTTGCACGGTTAGAGCCTTCGCCCCAGTATTCCTTAACATAGCTACCGTTAACGAACAGCTTGTTTGTGGGAGATTCATCGAAACGTGAGAAGTATCTGCCGAGCATCATAAAGTCAGCGCCCATAGCAAGAGCAAGCGTCATATGATAATCGTGAACGATACCGCCGTCCGAGCAAACAGGAACATAAATACCTGTTTCCTCAAAGTATCTGTCACGCTCCTCACATACCTCGATAAGTGCTGTAGCCTGACCTCTGCCTATACCCTTCTGCTCACGGGTAATGCAGATAGAGCCGCCGCCGATACCGACCTTGATGAAGTCTGCGCCGCAATCTGCGAGGAAGCGGAAGCCTTCCTTATCAACAACGTTACCTGCGCCGACCTTTACGCTGTCGCCGTAGTTTGCACGGATCCAGTCGATAGTCAGCTTCTGCCACTCAGAGTAGCCCTCGGAGCTGTCGATACACAGAACGTCCGCACCTGCGTTAACGAGAGCCGGAACACGCTCTGCGTAATCTCTTGTGTTGATACCTGCGCCTACTATATAACGCTTCTTGCTGTCGAGAAGCTCGTTCTTGTTTTCCTTATGCTGCTCGTAGTCCTTTCTGAATACGAAGTACATAAGAACGCCGTTATCATCAACTATAGGAAGCGAATTGAGTTTATGTTCCCAGATTATATCGTTTGCTTCCTTGAGCGTTGTGCTTGCAGGAGCAGTGATGAGCTTTTCGAGAGGGGTCATGAATGTAGATACCTTTGTATCTGTAGTCATTCTTGATACTCTGTAGTCACGGCTTGTTACGATACCTAAAAGCTTGCCGCTTTCTGTACCGTCGCTTGTAACGGGCATTGTCGAGTGACCTGTCTTAGCCTTAAGCTCAAGCACATCGGCAAGCGTCATATCGGGAGCAAGGTTAGAGTCGCTCTTTACATAGCCTGCCTTGTAGCTCTTTACTCTTGCTACCATTGCCGCCTCGTCCTCAATCGACTGCGAACCGTAAATGAAAGAAATGCCGCCCTCTTTTGCAAGAGCAACCGCCATCTTATCATCGGATACAGACTGCATGATAGCCGATACCAGAGGAATGTTCATATAAATAGAGCTTTCCTCGCCCTTTTTGAACTTAACAACGGGTGTACGCAGTGATACGTTTGCAGGTATGCACTTTGATGATGAATAGCCCGGTACGAGCAGATACTCGCCGAATGTGTGTGAGGGCTCAGAGTAAATAAAAGCCATAATTTTACCTTTCCTTTCCTTGCACTTAAGTGCTACGCACTCCGGAATAGCTTTGAGGCAAACGAACTTTAACCGCTTGTTGCTTAAAAGACTGCTTGCCTCAGAGTATTCCGTATATGCGATAAAAATTAAGTCTACTGTGGATCATTGACAGGTTTAAATTGTCTACAGCAGACGCTTACTATTAATTTAATTATACCTTTATACCCACCGCTTGTCAAGTCTTTTATAGTGCAAAAATAAGCTCGCCGGCACTGCGAAAATTGACGAATTTATCTAACTGTGAACTGTTACGGTTTTATTTTCCGATATCCGCATTCACAATTTACGCTTTCGCCCGCATACCCTTGACAACTTCCGCCGATAATTCTATAATAAAAGCAGTAACTTCCATATCAATATAAAGGTGTGATGTAATGAACTTCAAATGGGATAAAAAATATCTCTACTGGGGAGTGACCGCATTCCTCGTTATCGCCGCCGCTATCGTGTTCTTCCTCGGTCTGTCACAGATTAAAGAAATACTCGACGGCATCTTCTCGTTCCTGTCTATACTGACCCCCGTCCTATACGGCTTTGTTATAGCATATATTCTATGCCCGATAGCGACTTTCATCGAAAAGCCGTGCCTGCGCAGATTGTTCTATACCATACAGGACAAAAAGCGTGAAAAATTCGAGCGTGAACACCCCGGTGAAGAACCACCGCCCAAGACTTTCCCCGTCCGCAAGGTCGCAAGAGTTATGAGCGTGGCTATAACTATGATTCTTGCCCTGCTTATACTCACAGGCATAATCTGGGTACTGCTCCCTCAGCTTATCGACACTATCACTATGCTCGTAAACAATATGCCCGAATACGTTACACAGATAAGCGACTGGGTATCGCAGACCCTCAGAAACTACCCCGAGGTAGAGGCTTATGTCCTCCAGTTCACCGGCGGCATTTCCGATATGCTCAACAACTGGCTGTCAACCGAGCTTCTCCCTCAGATGAACAATATATGGAATCTGATTTCGTCCAACGTCATGAACATAATCAGCGTGTTTATGAACCTCCTGCTCGGCTTCGTTATTGCCATATACTTTCTCAACAGCAAGGAGCTTTTCGCCGCTCAGTTCAAAAAAATCCTCTACTGCATATTCAAGCCTAAGGTCGCTACAAAGATTATCAACAGCACCCGTGAGGTAAATAAGTCCTTCGGTCAGTTTATCACAGGCAAGATACTCGACAGCTTTATTATCGGTATGGTCTATGTACTGCTTATGAGCATCTTCAATATGCCCTATGCCGTACTCTGCGGCGTTGTTATGGGTATATTCTGCATCATCCCCTATTTCGGACCGTTTATTGGATATATTCCGTGTATGCTCCTGCTCGTCCTAGTTGACCCTATCCAGTGTATCTACTTCACCATTATGGTCGTAATAATCCAGAACGTTGACGGTAACGTCCTCGCCCCGAAGATTATCGGCGACTCGACCGGACTTTCGAGCTTCTGGGTCATCTTCGGTATGCTTGTCGGTCAGGGATTGTTCGGCTTTGTCGGACTTATCATCGGTATACCGCTGTTCGCCGTTGTTTACAGCTTTACAAAGAACAGGGTTAAAAACCGTCTTGAAAGCAAAGATCTGCCGTCCGATTCCAACGATTACCGCGACATTCATCATATTGATGCAGAAACAAACGAGCCGGTGTATTTCCCTCACCCCCCGTATATGAAAAAAACAAAGGAAAAGCACGAACTCAAGAATATCAAAAAGATATTCGTCAAGGACAAAAAGTCCGAAGATAAAAATGACGGTAACAAAAACAACTGAATCTGATACCGGCACAGACAGCCGGTATATCACAATGGCAGGTAGGCATATTCTCACCTGCCATTTTCTGAAAGGAAATCTGTATGTCAAAACAATTCGTAGTAACTCCCGCTGGGATGAAAAAAGCCGAAGCAATGTGCGAGGAAAAAGGCATGTCCTGCGCCGTACTTATGCGTAATGTCGGATCTGCGGTCGCTCTTCATATCTCCCGTATAGCAAAGCCCTGCCACACAGCTGTGCTTGTCGGAAGCGGAAACAACGGCGGCGACGGATTTGCGCTTGCCCATAACCTGCGTAAACGCGGCTTCACACCGGTTATAATTATGACAGGTTCAGCTCCAAAGACCGACCTTGCCAAAGAATGCTATGAAGAATACCGCACCGATTACGAAAACGTTTTAAGCTACCCCGACGAACCGGAAAAAGTTCTGTCTGAAATAGCTTCCTGCGGCGTCATTGCAGACTGTGTATACGGCACAGGGTTTCACGGCGAGCTTCACCCCGATATAAGGCGGCTATTCTCATACTGCAACGAGAGTGCGGCTCTGCGCTTTTCCGCAGATATCGCCTCAGGCTGTAATGCAAATGACGGCAGTGCCGATAAATATTCTTTCCGTGCCGATATGACGTTTGCCCTCGGAGCAGTAAAGACCGGTCAGCTTTACGTTCCTTGCAGTGAATACTCAGGCGATATTGTTCTGCTTGATATAGGAATTTCCGAAAGCTGCTTCACAGAGTATGACGCAGAGCTGAACGGCGATTCTTTAGCGTCTTTTTTTGTCAACCGCAGTCGCATAACACATAAGGGAACATTCGGCAGACTGCTGAACATTTCCGGCAGTGAGGGCTGTGTCGGAGCGGCGTGGATGTCCACCAACGCCGCTCTGCGAACGGGCTCGGGGCTTGTTACGCTTGCCTCGGTGAGCGAGGTCACATCAAGCGTTGCGAATACCCTGCACGAGTGCATCTATCTGCCGCTCGGCAATATAACGCTTACTTCCGACTGCGCCGACAAGCTGTGCAAAAACGCACAGACCGCCTCGGCGATACTTTTCGGTTGCGGCGTCGGAAACAGTGATGAAACCTACCGCCTGCTCAGAAGTCTTATCGAAAATACTTCCTGCCCCATAGTCATAGATGCAGACGGCATAAATTCTCTTGCCCCGCATATAAATGAGCTGAGGGACAACACCGGCAGGCTCATACTCACTCCTCATATAAAGGAGTTCAGCCGCCTCAGCGGACTTGATACCGCATATATCCTGCGCAACAAGCTAACTGCGGCAAAGAATTTTGCAAAAAAGTACGGCGTACATATTCTGCTTAAGGACGCATATTCGGTATATGCCGCCCCGGACGGCTTCACAGCCGTTAATATGAGCGGTAATGCGGCTTTGGCAAAAGGCGGAAGCGGAGATACGCTTGCCGGAACGATAGGCGGACTGCTGGCACAGGGTATTGAAATAAAGAATGCCGTGCGGCTGGGCGCATATCTTTTCGGACTGTCCGCACAGTATGCGGCACGCGACAGAAGCATGAGCGGAATTTTGCCGTCGGAGTTACCTGCGCTGTATCCGTATATTCTGCGTGAATTTTACGGAATAGCCTGAATGCGGTATGTTGTCCTATCTTACGAAAAGGATGACATATCATGAAAAGAAGACTTATTATTCCTGTGGTGCTTTCAGCCTGTCTTATATGCGCTTCCTGCAAAGCGGCAGATAGGGCGGAAGTTCCCGACCTCAGCGGTAATATAACGCTCAGTGGCAGACTTACCTGCGAGGATATCTCCGCCGAGGTAAACCTCGAACGTAACAACAAGGTATGGACCGTCAGCTTCACCTCTCCCGACAGTGTAAAGGGGCTTACGGTAACAGATGACGGCACAACCGTAAAGTACAGCCTTGACGGCATAGAGTATCAGTACAGTGAAAATTCACCGCAATTTGCCACCGTGGCGGAGCTTCTTACCGACTGTATCGACAACGCAGGGACATCGGAAGACATCAAAGCAAGACAAAACAATGACAGTCTTACTCTGAGCGGTACAACTGACAAAAACAGTTATACTCTGACGCTTGACGCAAGCGGAAAAATAGTCGGTGTATCTGTCGGCGGATATGTGCTTGACTGCTCCGGCAATCCCGCCCCCGAAACCACCGCTCCAACCGTTGATGTAGGCAAATACCTGAAATAGCGTCGGGTGTGACCCACCGCAAATTCGCCGTTCTGAAAGTTAGACTGTTAGCTCAGCTTTCAGAGCGGCGGTAGCAATGTGCTACTGCAACTTAACTTTATCAATACAAAAATCCGCCGCCCGACCGGGTAGCGGATTTTTGTTATTTATACGCCGTGTTGTTTCACCTTAAATTCAGTGCAGATGCGCTATATCCCATATAATGGTTTGACTTTTTTCTTTACAAGTGTTAAAATTATTTTATAATTACAGTCTGTCGAAAAACCTCTTGTAAATATTGAAATGGGGTCGCAGGGGCGAAGCCCCCGTACAGGTCGTCAGCCATTTGTGCCACTGCATCGTGCAGTGGCTTTGTGTGGCTGACTGCAAGCATCCTTGCTTGGTCTAGGGGCGGTAGCCCCAGTAATATAGCCCCTTCCCGAGGGGAAGGGGTTTGGGGTTAGGGATAGAGAATTCGCTCTATCTTATAAAAAACAGACTTTTTCTACAAACTAAAATTATTTTATAATTACACTTTAAATTTCGGAGGAATGCTTTGCTGTCAGCTTATATTTCTATGGTCGATACGCCGACCGAAAAAGAACTTGTGACGCAGCTTTATAATTCGTATAAACAATTTATGTACAATATAAGTATGTCAATGCTCGGCAAACGGGAAGACGCCGAAGATGCCGTGCAGGATTCATTCATACGCATTATAAACAACCTTGACAAGATAGGAAACCCGTATTCCAGAAAGACGAAATCCTATATCACAGTCATAACAAAAAACATCTGTGTCGACAAACTCAGAAAATACAACATAAACAACACACTGGCAATCGGCGATTCTGTGGAGGATATCCCCGATGATAACGAAGAAACGGACATTGCCTATGAGCAGGTCATAAAAAATATGAAGCAACTTCCTCCGCGGCTGAAGAGTATAGCATTTCTCTACTATGTCCAGAAACTTCCTACAGAAAATATTTCACAGATGCTTGATATCGAAGTCAACACCATTCATGTATACTTATCAAGAATAAGAAAGATTCTGCTTTCAAAAAAGGGTACAACATTATGACAAACAAAGAAATTTTAAGTGCGGCTCTGAAAAGCGATTATCTTTCTGAGCTATCCGTGTTTGAGGCTCTTCCCGACTACAGAATGAGCCGTAGCTTCGACAGAAAAATGCACAAGCTGATACGGGCATATTTAAAGCGAAAAAACAGAGAAAACACCGTATACAAGCGCCGTACCAGAGTACGTCTGTTGGCAATTGCAATAATTATCGCTACCGTTGCGCTCGGCACAGGCGGTGTGGTTCTGCTGCAATACTGGGATACTTTCAGGCTGAGAGGCATCGGTAACAACGAATACGCCTTTGATGTAAGCGACCCCGAAAGCTCACCTACGGAAATTCTCGACAAATACAGGATAACAGCCGATCTCAGCAGTTATAAAAAAGAAGTCATAAGCGACAGCGATCTTGACTACTGGGTAGTATATACCGACGACAGCGGAAAGACAGTCTGCTATAATCAGTTCACAAAGACTATGGCTGATTCATTGCAGATCGGACTTGGCGATGTACAGATTCCGCCGGAGAAAACCGATCTTGGCAATTATACCGCTTTATATTATGTGTCGGCAAACGGCATACAGAACCTTATGTGGGACAACGGCGATTATATATTCGAGCTTTCGGCAGAGGGTCTGAGCAAGGAAGAAACAAAAGCGCTTGCCCTTTCTGTCAAAAAAATCGGATAATATCGGATATGTGTGATTTATCACTTGATTTGATATACTCGGATGTGTTATACTTATAACAATTAATTCAGCTGTTTTCAGCAGAAACTACCGGAAACAAGAAAGGGAAAAATATGAATAAAAGAACTATTTCCGCGCTTTGTTGCGCATCAATATTGCTCGGTATGTTATCGGGCTGTGCAGACAGCAAGACGGAGGAAAGTATGAACAGCACAACATCAACTGCCGAAAGCTCGGCAATATCTTCTGCTGAAGTGACATCATCGGCATCATCAGACGTACAGGAAGGTCAGTCGGTCGTACTTACGGCAGATACAGCAAAGCTTGTCGGAAGGACATATCTCAATGACGATACGCTCTGGACTGCATTTTCGGGTTCAGGCGCAGAGTTTACCTACACCGGAAAGAAGCTTGATATCACCATAGTCGGTGACAACGCCTCAACCGCAGGAAACGAAGAAAATTACGCACGCGTTGCAATTTATATTGACGGCGAACGTGTTATCGACGATATGCTAAACGAAAAGGAAAAGACATATACCGCCTTTGAAAGCGACACTGAAAAGAGCGTAGACGTTCAGATAATCAAGCTGTCAGAATGCGCAATGTCGACATTCGGAATAAAGCCGATAAAGCTTGCCGACGGCGAAAAAATCGAACCTGCGAAAGCAAAAGATCTCAAGATAGAGTTCATCGGCGACTCGATCACCTGCGGATACGGTGTTGACGACGAGGATAAGGAACACCACTTCAAGACCTCAACCGAAGATGTGACAAAGGCATACGCATACAAGACTGCAAAGGCGCTCAACGCTGACTACAGTATGGTATCTATAAGCGGCTACGGCATCATTTCGGGTTACACCGATGACGGCAAGAAAAAGTCGGAGCAGACAATACCTCAGTACTATGATAAACTGGGCTTTTCGTACAACAAGTTTGCGAACAGCCTTGAGGTTGCCTCTCTCAAATGGGATTTTGACAATTACAAACCTGATATAGTTGTTATAAACCTTGGCACGAACGATATGAACTATGCCGCAAACGACGTTACACGAGCTGAGTTTGAAGAGGGTTATAAGGAATTCTTGAAGCAGGTACGCTCTCATAATCCCGACGCATACATATTCTGCACATACGGCGTTATGGGTAACTCCCTGCTGAAAAACATCAAGAATGTATGTGAGCAGTACTCGGAAGAAACAGGCGATACCAAGGTTAAATTCTTCACCCTCTCAATGCAGGACGAAAACAAAAACGGTATTGCCGCAGACTGGCACCCCAGCGAAAAAACTCATGAGATCTGCGCCGAAAAAGCGGTAAGAACAATAAAGGAAACCCTCGGAATAGAATAATCGGCCGATTGCAAACGTTGATAAACTCATAATAACAAAAAAACTGTTCGCAGAGCCTTTTTCAGGCTCTGCGAACAGTTTTTTATATATCATTTTAAAATCAGTTCAAATAAAATCGTCGGCATTACGGCGGCGTGCGGCTTTATTTTATCTGATCCTGTAATATATCAAGTATCTCTCCAAACCGCTGGAAATGCACTACCTCACGTTCACGCAGGAATCTGATAACATTAGACACATCGGGATCGTCACATACTCTTAATATATTGTCGTATGTTGCCCTTGCTTTCTGTTCTGCCGCAAGATCCTCGTGCAGATCGGCAAGCGGATCTGCTTTGCTCTGCATATATGCCGCTGTAAACGGTACTCCTCCCGCATTTGCGGGATATACCGCATTTGCATGATCCATATAATATGCGCCTACACCGTATCTGTCAAAACTTTTTGCGCCCTCTCCTGTTGTCAGCTGAGAAACTATTGACCCTATCATTTCCAGATGAGATAGTTCTTCCGTGCCACCATGATGTCAATGACTACCTAATATGTGGCAGGAAATTCGCATATTTTTTATGATTTCGGCAGTTTCGGATATATAGTTATCTCAAAATCATCGGGTGATCCGCTCCAGCGGGTGTTCTGCGTTTTCTTGTAAACGACTTTCTCCAGCACTTCTTTAAGCATATCGTTCTTTTCTTGCGCTGTCGGTAGGTCGTAATATACATCAAGTAGCTTTTCAACCTTCGGAATTATTTCTTTTGTGCTTTTTTCACGAGTTGCCTCAACGCCGAGCTGCTTTTCAATTTCTGCTTTATCGCTTGACAACTGATTTTGCTTTTCAGTAATGGCTCGTGAGCGTTCAAGAAACACGTCTGTTGTATATATATCTTGTTCAAGCAACTCATGGGCTTTAATCATTTGCTTGTTAAGCTTGGTTATTTGCAAGTTGATATCCTTTAGTGACTGCCTTAATATTTCGGCTTCAGATATCAGCTCTGAGGATTTGTCTGACAAGTTCCACTGCAATTTATAGTTTCTCAGCCATTCTTCGAGAGCTTTGAGTATTCGTTCTTCGACGAGGTACAAAAATGAGCTAATATTAGGACACTGAGGGACCGCACACATCAACGTAGGGGGAGTTGCTGATGTGTAAGGCCTGCGCACAAGCCGTCTGCCACAGAAAGCACAGACTACTACACCTGAAAGCGGATTTTTAGTAGGAGAGTTCCGTTTGGTCGGGCGAGGCGGATTTTTGGAGAGGTATTCTTGTGCTAAATCAAATGTTTCTTGCGTAATCAGTGCAGGGTGCAAGCCTTTTACAATTATGCAGTCGCTATCTTCAGAGCGTGGGCGTGAGATAGCGATGTTTCCGCTCTTCATTTTTTTATTCTGCGACCGCCAATTCCAACGTATTTTCCCAGTATACACGGGGTTACGCAACATATCTTTTATGCTTGCAGGTACCCAATATTCTGACTTCCTTGCAGGTATTTTCATGCTGTTTAGCTTTCTGGAGAGCAAAGATACACCTAATCTTTTGTATGTGCCGTCGGGTTGCAGTTCTCCTTTTGTGTATAGCTCAAAAATCATTTTTATTACATCGGCTTCGATAGGGTTTGGTGCCAGTGTAAACCCTTTATCGCCCTTTAATTTGACTTTATCATACCCATAAGGTGCTATGCTGTTTACATATTTGCCCTCTTTTACGGAAGAGAGCCTGCCACGCTGAAGACGGCGGTTGATAGTTTTATATTCTCGCCGGCTCATGAATAGCCCGAACTCAAAGTATTCTTCGTCAAATTCGTTGTTCGGGTTGTACGTCTTCATCGGCGTAATTATTTGCGTATCGCTGTATTTAAACGTTTGCGCAACGATACCCTGATCTATCGTATCGCCACGAGCAAGACGTTCTACTTCAACGACTAAAACGCCACTCCATAGACCGTGCTCTACCTCTGACAGTAGTTGTTGCATGACAGGACGAGCGGCAATCGTTTCGCCGGAAACGACTTCACGGTATATCTGAGTGACGTTGTACTCTCTCTTTTTTGCAAGATCAAGTAAGATTTTTTCATGCCTTGCGAGTGTTTCCTCTTCTCCGTGATTTTCAGCTTCAATGTCTGATCTTGATTTTCGCAGATATAAGCAATACTGTTCCATTTTTTCCTCCGACTAAAACTAAAATAGGTATATTCGGAAGTCAAAATTTTATGTTGTACTCTCTGCTGTTCAGCAGCAAATGCACCGCAGAACAAAGATTTTTCCGTTTTTTTGTTGTACATTTAATCACTCCGATATAACGCATTTCGTTATAAAATAACAAAATGCCCCTATTTTTCAAGTTTTGTGTTAATATCAAACTTGAAGGTGGTGTGATTATGGACCTTTCGGAGCGAGAGGCGTTGTTGAAACGCTTCTATGAGCTTGTCAAGACTTTAGATGTTGTCAGCCTCAAAGCGCTTGAAAGCTACATAGAAGACCTAAAATGCAAAGAAACCGAGCCAAAAAATTAGCACTCCTTTGCATCGAGCGGAAGTCTTTAGGGCTTCCGCTTTTATTTGTTTTTTAGAACAATTGTCCGGATTGTGTTTTGTATTATTAACCCAAAAATATTATTCAAAAGTAACTTTTTCTTCGCCTTTGGCAAATACATCGTTTTGATGTTCTACATCGAAACGGTTGACAATCCAGCCTCGCATCATACACAGTTTTATGAAATCATCTATACGATTTTTACCTTTCATTTCTTTTAAAGTAACTACTACCCCAAACTGTAGTCCCTTGTCTTTTCCTCCTTTTATTCGTTCTTTTGTTTTTATACTTAGCCCCCACATACCTGCACCATATACGGTCTTGGGAACCCTCTTGTTTTTAATTGATTCACTTATCAGTTTTATATTGTCCCATTTTCTATATTCCCTTCGTGCACTATCTTCAGTAATGCCTATGGCATCTGTGTTTCCTTGACAATTTTTGTTGATAGACTTAATTTCAATATTTCCTTTCTTCGTTTCACAAACTCGTCCGAAATGGATATCCATTTCGGTACTTGTATAATCAACCCCTTGTGTACGCTTACATTTTGGGTAGTAGCACAAAGTTGCTCGTGCGTAAAAAGGTTGCTTATTATCGACTATTGGCACAGGAATGTTATAATTATAAGTTTCGTATTCTTCAGATGAACCAGTAAGCATAAAGCGAATTTCATCGTCAGGTGTTTGTAATATGCTGTTGATATGTTTTGGCACAACACCATAGCCAATTGAGTTTGATATGTCATCTTTTCGTTGCCAACCAGCCGCTGAATCAATTAAAAGAGCTTTCGCTATTTCTCTTGTAAGTCCCATATTGTATATTAAATATGCAACTTTACGAGTTATCCAAGGTGCAGCAAATGAAGTACCAGTTACAAAGCCTTCACCAGTTGGTGTGCAAACATGAATGCCCTTACTTCTATCTCCGCCATAGTAGCTTATATCTGGCTTGTGAAAGAATGAAAGCACAGGTCCGTTTCGATGATAAGATGCAGCTTCGTCAAATTCATTAACAGAATTCACTACGATAGAATTGAGTGAATCTGCCGGAGCACCAATCAGCATATCGCCTTCTCTATTGCTGGGCTTGTTAGTGCCGGCAACAACAAAAACAACATCATATTCATTTTGGATGCGGTCAAGCTCGGCCGCTTCTGGAGATATGAAATTACGCTGTATTTCCATAACAGAACCTAAAGATAGATTCCAAACTTTAATGTCACGGTTTTCTGCTACAACCTCTCTGATCGCTTTTAATACGGAAAAGGAACTGAACGGACCCGATTTTGCCACACCAAAGTGCTTAACTCGAAAATTGCCACATCCATCTTCTAAATCAGGGTTAAATTTTGGTCCATCAACTATTATTGATGATACTTCAGTCCCGTGAATATAATCTAATGGTTGCAATTCTATGTTTTTGTCTATTTTATTTTCATAAGTAACCCATTCTTTGAAATACACATCTTCATAAAATGGAGTGTCAATAACACCGATGACAGGTTCATTAGTCGGTGATTTTATCTGAATTATATTTGATGGGCATGCTTGTATATCTTCTAAACTGAGTTCAGAAATATCGTGAGTTTGCATAGCTATTAGATATGGTGCTTTATCTCTTAATATTTTAAGCTCATTTGAAGAAAGACGAATTGTAGTATCATCAATCATTTTGGCTTCAATCATGTTGATGCCGAGGTTAGTAAGCAATTCTTTTGTTTGAACATTTGTTTTATAAATGGTTATTATAGCGGTTTCGTTAAGCGGCTCGTTGTTCATATCTATATCAAATTTATTTACATAAAAGCAGTCTACGATGACTTTTGCAAAATTACTACGGGCTAAGGAATCGGCTATTGTGTATGGTATGTGGCCTTTATTGACTTGCTCGAGACTATCATGATTTATCTGTTGACCGAATTTTGCATTAACATATTCTTTTGCAACGTTTAAACGTCTTATGGCTTCTTTTATATCATCAATCGATACATAATGTGTAAAAATATGGCGCAAAGGATAATCGTCTGAAAAACGAGATCCGCAGATAGTTTCATTAGGATTTCCGCTTTTATGTCCTAACAGTCCTTGAAGCCTGTTGCTTTTAGCCACAATTCTATTATAATGTACGCTGACAAGAGCTCCTTTTATTATTGTGTTATCCAACCAATATTTTTGTATAGATAATAGTTGTTGTAACAGTTCGTTCATGTGCTCAACTGACACATAGGTGTTTTGCGGAAGATTTCTGAGATCTGGCCTGTTGCTGTTTTTTTTCTGTTGAAATTGTCCTTTTAATTGTAATATTTGGTTCATATTTTATCCTTCCTGTAAATTTCTCGAAACTTGACTTTTAGATATTCCGGTCAATATTTCTATTTCTCGTAAAGTGAAACCTTGTTTTTGTAATAATTTGACGTCGGTTGCTTTTTCGCCGACTGCAGACACATATAGACGTTTTAAATAGTCATAGCTATCTGCTGGGTTGCTAAAAGCTACAGCTGTTTTTAATATATTTTTTAATTCACCGGGCATTGGTATAGGATTCATAAGCTGGACTATCTTCTTGAACAATCTAATATTATGACTACAATTTTTGAATTTTAACAGAAGTATATTTATGATAGATTCGGAGATTTCTAATAAGTCTTCCTGAGAATATCTGCCAAAATCAATAGTTGCATCAAAGCGTCGAATTAAGGCTTTGTCAAAATGCTCAAACAAGTTTGTAGTTGCTATTACCACCGCTTTCTCATTTAATCTATCAAGCTCTTTGAGTATCGTAGAAGTAGCTCTGCCCATTTCTCTTAAATCATTTGAGTTAGTGCGATCCATAGCAATTGAGTCTATTTCATCAAATAAAAAGATGGCTTTTGCTGGGTAATTATAACTGTTTATTTCTTTAAACATATCCACTATATTCTTTGCAGTTTGACCCAATTTGCTGTCTATAACGGCAGAGAAATCAACAATAAAAAGTTCACGCCCTAAAATACGTGCAATCTGTTTTGCGGATTCTGTTTTTCCGGTTCCAGGAGGACCTTGGAATAGAAATTTGTTAATACCGATATCTCTATTTATTGCGTTGATCACGCCCAGTATATCATGTTCAATGACTTCTGGTAACGGCAGAGAAGTATTGTCAATAACTACCTTTTCAAAATATGTGAAATCTTCTTCTTTTGTCTGAGGAACAAAAGTATTAGCAGTTGAAAGAAGTGCCATTATATATTCAGCTAATTGAGAATCACCGCTAAGATCAAAGTCCTTGGCTATTTCGTATGCCTCGTTTTTAAACCCCATGTCGTTGTTTTCTGAATAGTATTTTATCAGGTTAATTATATTTTTCTTTTTCATAAGCCACTCTCCTTTATAAAGAGAATAGCACGCTTTGGGACAAAAGTCAATATTTTGGGACAAAAAATAAAATATAAAAGAGGCGGGTACGCCTCTTTCTTCAAGCTTTCTTGCTCATTCTATATCTTTACAACGCTTATCTTTTTTCAAGACCTGCCTCTTCGGCCAGCGAGTTACGAGCATCGATTATTTTTTTATAAGATGTGTCAGAGCTACGAAGACTGTCAGTTGTTATACAGCTTCTTAAAATAGTGATACCTGAAGATACATAGAAATCACGATTTTCCATTCTTTCTTCAGCTGTTTTTTCAGCGACATAGCTCATTTCGTCATCAAGCTCAGAAAGCTTATCACTAACCTCATCGTATCCAATCTTAGAGTCAAGGTAGTTGTCGGTTGCCTCAATCGCTGATTTGGCGACAGCTAAAGCCTTTTCCGATAAATTAACCGTGTTGTTTGAGCAAGCACATAAGCTTGCTATTGTGATTGCTGCAACCAGCACTAATGCGAAAATTTTTTTCATGGTAATTCTCCTAAACATTTATTTTTAACAGCTCTTAGGGGCTGTTTTTTTACTTTTATCGTTGCTCTTGAGCTTTAACAACTCAGCGTATTCAATGACTTTTTTTAAGTCGTCGTCAGAAAGAGAACGCACCTCATCTAAAAGTTGTTGAGTAACATTATCAATCTTACTTTTTTCTATGCCAAGTAAGCTATCAACAGATACACTAAAGTGTACCGCTATTTTCTCTAATATTTCCGAATTAACACTTGCTCCGTTTTGCCACCGTGCAAGATTACCCGGACTTAGCCCTAATGATTTTAGGAGCGGTGTAGGTTTTTCTCCTCGCTGTTTACACAGTTCAATAAATCTGTCATAAAACACAAAAATCCCCCTTAAAAACTGTTAGAAATAAACAAAAATACACCAATGTGAATTTTTATGGTTGACAAATACCTTTTAGTGAATTATAATAAACGTGTAAGAAAAATTACAATTCAAAAGCCCGTCGGAGCTTGTCCGTCCCAGACCCGCTGACCTTCGGAAAGAAATCCGGGATATAAAATTAGTCAGAATGAAACCGCACATGCTGGTCGTGCGTTTACCCGACAGAAGATCGGGAGGTGGAGACGAAAGCCGCTTCCAAATTGTCGACTACAGGATACCTATTCCTCAACAGGTGCTTAACCGTATGGCTGTACCCATAAAGCGATAAAAAAGAGAGTAGTCAGCCCGCCCGCTTGAGCGTATCAAGCCCAGCACATATGTTGACTGGCTCACCACAAACGAAGTGCAACAATCGGTAGTAGCGTGATGACGGCTCGGAAAGACGAGCGATATGTGAGCGAAAAGGACAGACCTCTTCCCTTACAACCAAGCAATTGAGTAAAAAGTATATATCATATATCCTCACAAGTATATGATATTACTTTTTACCTCATTTGTCAAGTTTCCTTACAAAAAAGTCTGAAAAGGGGTGTTGAAATGCGTGACAACCGCTTGTTTATAGCGGAAGTGAAAAAACAGCTTGCAATAAGAGGTTGGAAGTACGACCGACTTGCCAAAGAGATAGGCTATCCTATCGGCAGTCTTTATGGCTTTATGTCTAACAAGCGCAGTAGCGACCGAATGAGAAATGCAATCGCAAGCGTCCTTGAAATTTCAAGCTAAGCAAAACGCCGAGTAAGAATGTTGACACCAAAGGCTGACATTTCAGTTGAACAACAAGCTACCCGGCGGAAAACAGAAAGTAAACACAAAATGCTTGACTTTCTGTATTTAATTATAGTACCGAAAGGAGTGAAATTAAATGTCGAAACAGGCGACAAAAGCTTGCGGAAACAGATACTTTGAAGCCCGAATGAGAGCGGCAAAGTTTAACGAAAAACTGTTCACACGAGCAGGCGCTTCAGAGGTGATCCCAGGTGTAACAGAAGACAGCCTGAAGAAGTACGAGCTGGATATAAACAGACCGCCGAACATCGTTGTTGCTCTTATGGCAGACGCTTACAATGAACCTGAACTGCGGCAGTGGTACTGTGCAAATGAATGTCCGCTCGGCAAGGACTGCCGAGAGACACCGCCTCAGATGCCTGCCGAAAGAGCCTTGCTGAGATTACAAAACTCCATTTACGAAATGGACAACGTAATCAAGCAGTTATCGCTTCTCATGGAGGACGGCGAGTTAAGCGAGGACAAACGGCCTCTTATCCCGAAGCTTAAAGAGCAGTTACTTGAGTTCCGCCGCAGAGCCGATGAAAATCTGGTAAGCCTCGAAAAAGCGGAAAAAACAGGGCGTTTTACATAAGGGCAAGCCTACAGTGAATAAAATGACGAAAGGAGGTGTCGGCTATGGAGTGCGCAGAGCCCAAAATTGCCGAAGAATTTATGATCGGCAACACGAAAGTCAGAATAGCAACAGACTACTGTTGCAGAACCGAGGAAGTACCGAAAATCCTTGAACGCATAGCAAGAAACGCCTTGGATAGCTTACGAGCTAAAGCGTCCATAGCGTGCAATGGCGAAAGTAAAGGATAGACCTGTAACAAGCAGGTTTCTTTATAAAGGTCGCTTTTATACCGTACTGCCGGCGAAATATCCGAGATATCAGGCGGCAATACTTACGGGAAGCACCTGGACGAGAGTTTCAATTTTCGGTGACAAAATCATCGAAATTGAAGCGGCGATAAAAAGGACAAGCATACCTAAGCTTTTGACCCAGAAAGAGGTGTAAACGAAATGAAAATAAAAAAGGTGATTACCTTCGTTGTCGCACAGTTCATCAGAGTATGGGTGACAGCGTTCGCAGGCATAGCGGTATATGTTCCACTGTCAGCGCTTGCCTTTGCCGAACGTGGCTATAATGCCATTGGCGGCGAAATAATCCCTGTAATCCTTGTTGTTGCGGCTGTATGGGTTGGCTTTGATTATTGCGCACAGCTGTGGTACAGAAGCATGATAGGGGGTCACAAGAGATGATGACTAACTATGATGTGCTGGTAAACAGCTCCGAAGAGGAATGTTGCAAACTGCTTGAAGCGTGGAAAGAGTCGGGAACGAAAGCTTTTGACTGGCTCGGTGCGAATCTTGCACCCGGATTTACAGGCTTTAAAGACAAGAACGGTAAGAAAATATACGAGTATGATACATTGAAATTCCAGGGCGAAGACAACGAAATAAGTAGTATCTATTACTATTTTGTAGAGATGCGCAAGGGAAAATGGTCGCTGAAATGTTTATCATCAGGCAAGTACGAAAAGCTTGACGCTTTTATGGCAAGTCGCTCGGAGGTGCTTGTACACGATGACTGAGAAGCTTATCAAAAGTAAACAGCGTGTAAGTGATTTCGGCGAGGTTTTTACGCCGGCACACATCGTCAAGGATATGTGTGATCTCGTCCCCGCAGAGATGTGGGTAAGCATAGATATAACGTTTCTTGAACCCGCCTGCGGCACAGGGAATTTCTTAGCGGAAATACTTGCACGAAAGCTTGAATTGTGCAAAAACTGGCAGGACGGGCTGATAGCACTAAAAAGCGTTTATGGCATTGATATTCAGATGGACAACGTTATAGAAGCAAGACAACGGCTATTTGATATGTACATAGCGAAATTCCCAAAATCACCCGCTTTGTCAGGTATAATGGCGGCTCAGATACTTGCAAGCAACATCGTGTGCGGCAATTTTATCAAAGACCAGATGATAAACAAGAAACGGAGGCGGAAATGAAATTTAAAAAGACCTGCATCGTGTGCGGAAAATCGTTTTTAGCAGCAAATCCGCTGTATTGCTTGTGTAGTAATGACTGCCGAGCTAAACGGAAGACTGTATACAAAAAGCGGTATGAAAAAACACACGTCGAAGCAATGAGAGAGCAAAAAAGAAAACGCAACGAAAAGTATCGGGAGCAGCATAAAAATAAATACCGTTGCAAAACGTGCGGCACTGTACTGCCAAATGGCTGTCAGAAATACTGCCTTGACTGTCTGTTAAGAGCATACCAAAGCGAAGACCAGCGTTCGTGGGCAAAAGATGTTCTGCGTAGCCGAGGATACGATGAAACGATGATAGACAGTGAGATTGCAGAAAGGACAAGTAGATGAACGTTATCGAGCGCATGGACGCTATCAACGCCGACAAGCGTATCGCCGATTTTCGTGTCAAAATGAAGCAACCGTACGATTTCAAGGTCGGATACGCATTCACTCGGGTGAAGGAGTTTGTAGAAGAGTGCGGCAAGCGTGATTTGAATTGTCATGTTTCAGTTGGAGGACTGGACAGCATAACTCTTTATAAGTTCATAAACGATTATTGTGGCTTCTTTGTGCCGGGCATATCCGCTTCAAGTCTTGAAGATGTATCAATTCAGAGAGTTCACAAAGAACTTGGTGTTGAAGTTATACGACCGTACAAGTCCAAAGTTGATGTAATCAAAGAGTTCGGCTATCCGATACTTAGCAAAGAAATAGCGGCAAAAATTGAGTTGCTTCAAAATCCATCAGATCAAAATAAGACAGTCAGACATGCCATCATAACCAGCGAAACAGGAGAATATGGCGGAAATCGCACAGGTAGCCGAATGAAATTATCACAACGTTGGCTCGAACTATTCGGTGGCTATGAAAACCATACTGAAAACGTTAATTATAAGGTGCCCGATTTCAAGGTATCGTCAAAATGCTGCTACTATCTAAAAGAAAAGCCTTGCGATGACTGGGCTAAGAAACATAACAGCGTGCCGTTTTTGGGCCTTATGGCTTCAGAAGGAGGCAGACGGCAAAAGTCGTTGATGATTAACGGCTGTAATTACTTCGGAGCGTCAACTGTTCGTTCAGCTCCGTTTGCAATTTTCACTCGGCAGGACATTCTACAACTTGCGCTTGATTTAAATGTTCACATTCCGGAAATATACGGTACGATAGAGCGTAAGGCCGACGGAACATTATTCACGACAGGGGCTCAACGAACCGGATGTTCGTTTTGCGGGTTCGGGATTCAGCTTGAAAAGAGACCACATAGATTTGACAGGCTTTATCAAAGCAATCCAAAAGAGTGGAAATTTTGGATGTATGATCAGGGCTGGGGACACGTTCTCGACTATATCGGAGTTGACTGGAGACAGGATTACGAACAGTTAAAATTATTTTGAAGGCGAGGAGGGCGAAGATGACAATGTTTAGATATGACAAGCCAATTGTCAAGACTGCCGCAGAGATGAAGCCTGGCGACATCTTCCGTACCGAGTATGGCGATTACGGTAACTGGTGCGAGTTTGTTTTTGAACACTGTGACGCTCATACAAAAGGATGCACAGTGACATTCTTTCACCGTGTTGGCAAACACCAAACGGCAGAGTGCTACGAGTACAAGGACATAAACAGAATGACCTATACGGTTATCGGCAGAGAATCGGCATAAAAGAAAAGGCTGTCACAAGGACAGCCAAAGAAATAAATATAAAAGTGCTACTGTGATGAGTATATCACATTCGGAAAGGACTGTCAAGATATGGCGATGTTGCTAAAAACACAGGTAATGCTAAGAATAGGCGCTGTAGCAGACAGCGAGTTCTGGGCGGCGTTGCCGAAGGCTCACGCAAAACTCTTCCGTATCGTAGAAAGAGAAGGAGATGCTGGCGGAGCAAGATTAACGATAGATTATGCTGTTATGCTGATCGCAGAACAGATAGTCATAGACAGAATGATGTCAGAAACATTAGGAGGTGCTACACATAATGGAAGGTCAGATTATCACAATTAAGCAGTTGCCGATAATCGAAGAAAGATTACAGCTTATCAAAGCTGAGATTGACGCTAAGACGCAGCACGTTTTAGCACTTGACTGTAACGACGCTACAGTCAAGGCAATCAAAAGCCTCAGAGCAGATCTGAACAAAGATTTCAGCGAGCTTGAAGAAAAGCGCAAAGAGGTCAAGCGTGCGGTTATGTCACCGTATGAAAGATTTGAGGAAGTGTATACCGAATGCGTAACCAACATATACAAGCAGACGGACGCAATCCTCAAGGGGCGTATAGCGATTGTTGAGAACGCAATCAAAGCTAACAAGGAAAAGGAAATCAGAGCATACTATGACGAGTATGCGGAAAGTCTGGGTATCGACTTTGTTCCCTACGAAAAAAGCGGTATCACGGTAACACTTTCAGCAAGCGCAAAAAAGCTCAAGGAACAGGCTGCTGCATATCTTGACAGAATAGCGGACGAGCTGAAGCTTATCGGCACTCAGCCACAGGACTTACAGCCGGAAATCCTCGTTGAATACAAGCGGACAGTCAATGTCGCATATTCCATTCAGACGGTGATTGAACGCAAAAAGGCTATCGAAGAAGAAGCAGAGAGAGCCAGACAGCAGGCGGAACAGCAGACAATCTATGAAGCGGCTGAGGCTCGTGTCGATGAGGCAGTCGAAAGTTACGGCGAAGAACAGCAGGAAGCGATTGCACCGCCTACTGTTGCCGAAGCACAGGAACAGCCTGTAAAGCTGTACCGTGCTGCATTTGCGGTTTATGGTTCGTTTGAAGGAGTAAAACTTGTAAAGAATTTCTTGGCAAACGATTTCTTAAAAAATGGAGGTAAAAAGTATGAGCAGTTACAATACACCGGTCGAGAAGAAGCCTAAATTTTCGGTGGCGATAAGCACACCAACGTATCAGAATCTGATACGCAACACGCTTGCCGATCCCGAAAGGGCAAAACGCTTTATTGCGTCAATCACATCTGCGGTAGCGGTCAATCCGCAGTTGCAGGAGTGCGAAACATCTACAATTGTAGCAGGCGCACTCCTCGGCGAAAGCCTTAATCTTTCGCCGTCACCACAGCTTGGTCAGTTCTATTTAGTACCGTTCAAGCAGAAAGCAAAGTATGACCGTAATCGTAATCTGATTTCGCCCGAATGCGTCAACGCACAGTTTGTTCTTGGCTACAAAGGTTACATACAGCTTGCAGTGCGTAGCGGTATGTACCGCAAGATAATTGTCCACGAAATCAAGGACGGTGAACTGATACGCTGGGATCCGCTGATGGAAGAATTTGAAGCGAGCTTCATCGAAAACGAAGAAAAGCGTGATAAGACGGAAACTATCGGATATTACGCAATGTTTGAGTATATTGACGGCTTCAAAAAGACAATGTATTGGAGCAAGGATAAAATGCTTGTGTATGCAGACAAGTACAGCCCTGCATTTAGTAAAGATGCGTATGCAAAGCTGATAAACAACGAAATCCCGGCAAACGAGATGTGGAAATACTCGTCGTTCTGGTACAAAAGCTTTGATGATATGGCGAAAAAGACTATGATACGTCAGCTGATCAGCAAGTGGGGCGGAATGGCGGTAGAACCGCTGAGAGTAGCGCTTGAACACGATAATAACGTTCTTCAGCGTAGTTCTGACGGCTTTGAAAATATTGCAACCGAAGCGGACGTAATGCCCGCAGAACCGCACCTTGTAAGTAATAACGAAGTGACACAGCCCGAAGTTGCTGATGTTGTAGAGAATATAAACCTTGAAGACTTATGATTAAGTACGAGATAATTTCCACCGGCTCGCAGGGTAATGCGGTGGTTATCGAGGATAACATTCTGATTGACTGCGGCGTGAGCTACAAGCTGATACGTCCGTATGCGGACAAGCTAAAGCTTGTATTGCTTACCCACATTCATTCAGATCATTTCAACAAATCTTCGATACGCAGTCTTGCAAGGGACAGACCGTTACTGCGTTTCGGCTGTTGCGGTTGGCTTGCGCCGGCACTTGTTGATATGGGTATATCCAAACGCCGAATAGACGTTTATGAATACGGAAAAATGTACGGTTACGGGATATGTAATATAATCCCCGTGCCGTTAAAGCATAACGTACCAAACTGCGGCTATAAGCTACATTTTGCTGATAAGGGTAAGATGATATATGCCACCGACACAAACAACCTTAACGGCGTTACAGCCCGCAATTACGATCTCTACATGATAGAGGCAAATCACACGGAGGCGGATATAAAGGAACGCATCGCAAAAAAGAAAATTGCAGGTGAATACGCCTACGAAATTCAGGCAGAGAAAAATCATCTGTCTAAAGAAAAATGCGATGACTTTATTTACAGAAACATAGGTCCTAACGGCGTATATGTGTATATGCACACTCACAAGGAGCGTGATACAGCAGATGATAACGACCGGAAAGATACTTAAATTTGAGAAGTACGGCAATAAGCTGTTGCTGGAACTTCCCGAAAGCATAGAACGGGAATTGATACAAAAGCATATCGGCAGTGTAGAACTGCGGCTGAATGACGGTCGCAGGATCTCCGCCGACCAAAGAAGAAAGATATTCGCTATCGTTCGTGACATTGCATTGTGGAGCGGGCATGAGCCTGAATTTATCAGGGCATACATGACGTGGGACTACATCAAGCGTCACGATGGCGAATGGTTTTCGCTGTCCGATGTTGATATGACAACGGCAAAGGACTTTATAACACACCTGATAGAGTTCTGTTTTCATTGGGATGTGCCGACGAAAGACACACTGCTTCACGAAACAGACGATATAGGTAAATATCTGTATATGTGCCTTGAACACCGCAAATGTGCTATATGCAACGCACGAGCGGAAGTACACCATGTAGACCGCATAGGCATAGGCGGAGATCGTGAAGAAACAGTCCACATAGGAATGAGGGCGATCGCTCTATGTCACGAACATCACATGGAAGCGCATATCAGAGAAAAAGAGCTGTTTGAAGAAAACTACATCTACGGTATAAAGCTTGACGAATACTTATGTAAAAAACTCAGGCTTAATACAAAGTCAAGGAGGTAGCGATGGCAAGGCCTCAATGCGACGGTTTGTCGTACTTTCCTTTTGATGTGGACTTTTTTTCGGATAGAAAAATCAAGATTATACGAGGCTCGGAATATGGCACTGATGCGATAATAATTTACATTTACCTGCTTTGTGAGATATACAAAGGCAAGGGGTACTACATCGCATACGACGACGATTTGGTGTGCTGCGCAAGTGCAGACACGGGAGTGCCGGAGGGCAAGACAAGGCAGATAGTACAGCTCCTCGCAAGCAAGTCACTGTTTGATAACACACGGTTTTCGGCGGACAACTTACTTACTGCTGCATCAATACAAACACGTTATCAAGAAGCAAAAAAATCCACAAAAAGAGACGTGTTTGTGGAACCCAGCGTTTGGATTTTAAACGAAGAAGCGACGTTAGGGTTTATTAAAGTGCACCCAAAAGAGAGTTTTTCCGAGAAAAACCCCAGTAAATCCGAGAAAAACCCCAGTAAATCCGAGAAAAACCCTACAAAAGAAAATAAAATAAAAGAAAATAAAAATAAAATAAATAAAACTAAAACCGCAACAGCTATCGCAGTTGCTCCGGAGCTTGAGCCGGCATGGCAGGCATTCATCGAAATGCGAAAGAAAATGCGCAAGCCGATGACAGAGTACGCAATGGAAATAACAATCAAAAAGCTTGAAACTCTTGCGCCCGGTGATACGGTAACGCAAAAGAAGATTCTTGAACAATCTGTTGAGCGCTCATGGCAAAGCGTGTATGAGCTAAAAGAGAAAGGCGGCGTGAACAATGGAAGAAATGAAAAACCTTTCAAACCAAGCGATTGGTAATGTTCACGGTCCTATCTATACAAGCAAAGAAGTCGAGGAATTGGGAATACCGAGTACGCAACCTGTTCCAAAACCGGAAAAGTGCAAATACTGTGGGAAAACGTTGTACTACGAGTGCGTTGTACTTATGGGGCAGGCGATGATCTGGAATCTTGAAAAGCCACGTTGCGATTGCGAAAAAGCGGTTGCGTTTTGGAAAGGCTGGGATGCAAAACAGGAAAAAATCAAAAAAGAAAAAGAGCTTGCCGAAGAACAAGAGCTCAGAAAGCAGAAAATTGAAAGCATACTCGGCAAGTCGGGAATAAAGAAACGTTACCTATCACGGACGATAGATAGCTTTTCCGTTACCGCTGAGAACAAAAGGTCGTTTGAAGTGGCAACTGATTATATCAAGAATTTCAGAGAATACTTCGCTCAGGGTAAAGGGCTATATTTGGAAGGTCCGTGCGGAACAGGTAAAACGCACTTGGCAATTGCAATTGCGCTTGCAATCATCAATGCAGGAGTTCCGGTTATCTGCAAAACGTCAATAGACATTCTCGGCGATATAAAACGTTGCTACGAGCGCAACAGCGAAGTAACGGAAGAGGAAGTTCTCGAAGCATACAAGACTGTTGACTTGCTGATAATAGATGATCTTGGAAAGGAGCAAGTGACAGAATGGTCGGTACCCGTGCTGTATAGCATTCTGAACGAACGCTACGAAGCCTTGTTGCCGACAATAATCACAACGAATTATAACACAACTGCTCTTGCAGAAAAATTATCTGTAAGAGGCGACACAGAAACAGCTACAGCAATAATCAGCCGCTTTGTCGAAAGTTCAAAAAGAGTTACGATGTCTTGGGCTGATTACCGCAGGAAAGGATAAACCAAATGGGAAATAAAGAAAGTGCTATGACCAAATTAAATAACGAAGCTGCTACAGTTAGCGGCTACAATGTGCCGGCAATCGCTGTCAGAGATCATGTCGCTCAGCGCATAATGACCGATGTCATTTACGCCGAAAAAGTGATAGCCGAGGGCAAGACGCTTAGCAAGTGCTATCAGTACATATCGGATATAGCGTACGAAAAAGCCCGTAAAATGAGCAATACCGACAAGCGGGGCGGAATAATGATAGGAATGTCTTCTGAGGAGATATTTGCACTCGCAGACGAATACTACACGCTTTCTGATGATGAACTGAAGAAAAAGCTTGAAGCAGAAAGGCCGAAGCCAGTACCTGCCGAAAAGGTTGAAACGGCTAAGAAGAAAATAGCGGATAAACCTAAGAAAACAAAGCCTGCCGAGGAAAAAGAGAAATTAGAACAGTCATCGCTGTTCGATATGGGCGTGGAGGAAGCAGAAGATGATAGCATATAAAGCTTTCAACGAAGATCTGACCTGCCGTAAGTACAAATTCAAGGAAAATGAGCCTAACTACACAGATAAGGCAAATTGCAGGGAAAATGGATTTCATTGTGCCGAAAATCCGCTTGACTGCTTATCATACTACCGCTTTGACAACTGCGTGATTTACGAGGTAGACGCAACAGGCGATGTTGACGAGGACGATATAGATAGCAAGATAAGCTGTACTGTTCTCACGCTCCGCAAAAAGCTTGATGTGCTTGATTTTGTAAAGGCGGCGGCAAAATACATCACGCTGCACCCATACCGTGAACAGAATCACCATGTACATAATGATATGGCTTGTGGCAAAGAAGGCGATAAGTTCCTTATCGTCCGTGGAAAAACAATGGCGGTGAGTGCACAGAAAGACACCATAGTGTGTATGCTCAAAGAAAACCCGTACAGCAAAGAAATACTGTGGTATTCGATTTTTAAGGTTGACGGTAAATCAATGTTGGCAGCCGTGCCATACAACGAATACGGCGAAATAGTGACAGAGGCGGAAATGGAGGCTCTTCATGAGATTGAAAGAGCTGAGTAAGCTTCCAAAAATCACAGCGCCGAAGTCGTTTGTTGAGAAGGCGGGAAAAGACACTCCCCGTATGATAAAAAAATACGGCGCAACCCAATACAGATACGAAACAAGGGAGTATGCAAAATGCCGAATGTACGGTGATATAATCAAGGTTGCTTTGTTTTACACAAAGAACTTGCGGCTCGGAGCAACAACACCGGCATACGAGATATTCATTGATTACAAAAATGAAGATTTTATCACTTACGATTACAGCGCAAACCGCTGGAGCAACGCCACGATAGAAAAACTTGACACAAGCTTTTATTGGTGGTCCGAAGCAAAAGAAAAAAAGTATATGTCGGCCAAAGAGAGAGCGTTTCTGAGAACAAACTTGAAAATTGAGGAAGACAATAGTTATAGCGATTATTACGGCATTCTGAAGTTTCAGCAAAACGTGAGAGAACGTCAGCTTCTCGCAAGGCACAAAAAAGAAACGGATAAATGGGATGAGGCAATGAACAAGGTAACGCAGGTCCCGAAAGACTGGGATAAGTTTATTGCTAAGTCGGTCATCAAAGATCAGTACATTTTTTACGAGTACAGCAGAAAATCCGAAAAAGACGGTTACTGTACTTGGTGCGAGAATGACGTAAAAGTAAAAAATCCTAAGCATAATGCACAAGGTCGTTGTCCCCACTGCGGCCATAAAATAACCTACAAAGCGTCAGGAAAATCCGGAAGCTTTTACACTGATTATTTTGCCGCATATCTAATACAGCCTTATGGTGATGATTTTATAATCAGACTTTTCGAGGCGCGTTGCAGATACGAAAAGCACAAAATGGGCGGCATTCGCAGGATAGCTGATGCATATTCATACGAACGTTGCCGTTACATATACAATAGCGACAATTCCGCAACCGGATACAGCTACGAGTTGTACAAACAGCGTGAAGTGCGTTGGTGTTGCTTCGGAAGGGTAAACCCGGATTACTATAACAGCTCGTTCGGAACAGTTTACAAGAGAAATCTTTCCGGCAAAATTGCCGAACGATTGAGCAGAACGGGACTTATCGAGTATATCAAAGGCAACGACGAATGTGATCCGAGAGTGTTCATCACAAAGTTGAAAAGATCTCCCGAAATCGAAAAGCTTGCAAAGGTTGGACTGCCACGTCTTATAAATGACTGTATGTATAAATACCGCTATGACAAGAGTTGTGAGTTCAGCGATGGGAAATTAGCCAAAATGCTGTTAATTGACAACTTCCGTACCAAAAGGCTTATTGCAAACAATGGCGGGCTTGTATATCTCGAATGGCTCAGAAATGAGAAAATAAAAGATACAGTCTACGACGACAGAACGATACAGTGGTTGGACGCTCAGAACATCAGACCTGATATGCTGGATTTTATATCCGACAAAATGAGCGTTCAGCAGACAAAAAACTATATATGCCGTCAGATGTCCGAAAACAGTATGACAAGCAGAGATGTAATACAGACGTGGAGCGATTATCTTGGTATGGCCGAACGGCTGAAAATGAATACATCTGATCCTATCGTGTACCGAGCGAAAAAGCTCAGGCAACGTCACGACGAACTGGTAAAAGAGGTTGATGACAAAGAACGTGCGTTAAGAGCGGTTGAAATCAGCAAAAAATATCCTAACATAGAAACGGTTTTACAAAAAATAAAACCGAAATACGAGTATGAAGACGAAACGTACTCAATACTCATACCGGGGAAAATAGAGGATATTCTCGCCGAAGGAGCGGCACTGCACCACTGTATAGACAAAACAGACAGATATTTTGAGCGCATAAATGTACAGGAATCATATCTGATGTTCCTGCGCCGAACGGCCGAAAAGGACAAGCCATATTATACCCTTGAGGTCGAACCAAACGGCACGGTGCGGCAGAAGCGAACGGAGTTTGACAGGCAGAACCCCGACATAGAAGACGCAAAAACGTTTTTGCGCAAATGGCAGAAAATAATATCAAAGCGACTTAGCTCCGAAGATATTAAGCTTGCAAGCAAAAGCAAGAAGTTGAGGAACGAAGAGTTTGAGGAGCTTGAACGTACAAAAGCAAGAATCCGCAACGGCACATTACAAGGACATTTACTTGTTACGGTGCTTCGGGAGGATCTAATGGAAAATACAGACGAAAGCGAAAAGGTGAGCGTATGATAAGAATATATCCTCAGAGAGGCGGTGCACTGAACGAAAATGACAGACTGGATCTCGCACGACTGCTGATAAAAGCCGGATATAAAGTGAGGATCGGCAAAGAAAAAATGAACGGCGGTAGCACATATACCTACTTCATCGAATACGAAGAGGTGCGCAATGGCGCTTAATCTCACGAAAAAACAGCTGAAAGCTCTCGGAATATCAATTCCAGAGAGCGAGAAGCCGAATAAATATCGCTCAAAAGCCTGTAAAATCGACGGTATAACGTTTCAAAGTACAGCAGAAGCAAATTACTACTACAAGCTTAAAATGCTTGTAAAGACTAAAAAAATCGCCGGTTTCTGCCGTCAACCACGTTTTGTTATAACCGAGGGCGACGACAATACACGTTGCGTAGAATACGTTGCCGATTTCATCGAATTTCACAACGACGGAACATATCGCATTGTAGATGTCAAAGGCGTTCAGACACCTGTGTTTAAGCTCAAAATGAAGAGCCTGCACGAAAAATACCCGACGATAAAAATAAATTTGGAGGATTAAAAGATGATGGCTAATAGAAAAGAACTTTCGGATAAGCTTAAAAAGCTCAAGGATGTAATCATGAAAGACTCAGGTGCGCTTTTCCGTGACGGGAAAATCATAGCGAGCAATCCTGCGTTCGCTTTATCTGTTGATTTTGACTGCGGTAACGCCGAAGAATTTGCACTGCCGACAACAGCTATCAGTTTCATCGAAAATATGGTTGATGAAGAAATCGAACTTCAGCCGAGCAAAAACAAAATTGTTATCAAGGGCAAGCGCAACAAGGGAACATTCGCTACAGTTGCACCGTCAATCTATCATGTAAGCGAGCCGGAAGTGAATGACACACTTCTGGCGTTTGCAGATGACGATTTTCTGCGGGCGGCCAACGGCGTAACATACGCTTGTAGCGTTATTGATACACGACCGGCGCAGATGGGCGTATTGCTTGACAGCGACGAAAATGGAAAGCTGAATATAATCGCAAGCGACGGAGTTAAGCTAGCCGCAAACTCGGTTGATTACAACGGTGAGATCAGAGCGGTAATACCTAAAGCCGCATTTAAAAAGCTTTTGTCGATTTCAAGCGGCAACGGTATCACGCTTAAAAAGACAAGCAGTACAAATCAGCTGGCGTTTGAAACAGGAGAATACACGCTGTTTGTTCAGCTGTTGGAAAACAATTTCTTTAACTACAAGCCACTACTGGAGCTTGCGAGCCCCAGTAGCGAAAATGATCTGAAAATCAACAGCGTGTCGCTTCTTAATGCACTTCAGAGAGCGAAAATATGCGAGGGTGCAAAGCGTTCGGCGATCGTCATGACGCTTGAAAAAAGCATGAATACGGTGATGATTAAAACGACCGATTCCCTTGAAGCATTTTCGGAAGAAATCGAGATAGAAAACACTGTTGATAAAGCGGTAAGTGTAGCATTTAACGGCGATTATATGAGTGAGATGCTTCACGCCGCAGGCGCAGATAATCCGTTAATAACAATGACTGTAACAGGCAGTGGAAAGCCGATTATTGTCAAGAGTGCAGGCGGCTTTATAGGCTTGTTGCAGCCCATACGAATGAAAAAGTAAGGAGAGTAATCAATGAAAACCCTGAATGAAATAAAAGAGCTACCTAACCTGATGATACAGCATGTCGCTGTAGACGGAGGACTCGGAGTGTTATTCAAAGCCGGCAAAAGCTTCGCAACGGTTGTATGGAGTAACGGCGGCGGGTGGGAACACGTCAGCATTAGCCCGTTTAAGCGTTCGTATACGCCTACATGGGACGAAATGTGCAAGCTGAAAGATATGTTTTTCAACGACAATGAAACGGTAGTGCAGTACCACCCTGCGAAAAGCGAGTATGTAAACAACTTACCGAACTGTTTACACCTTTGGCGACCTATCAACGAGAAAATGCCTGCACCGCCGTCAATCTTTGTAGGTGTTAAGCACGGTCAGAGCCTCGAAGAAGTCAAAGCGGCTATAAAAGAGTATGATCATTAAGCGAGGAGCAAAGATGAAAAAATTTGATAGAATAGAAGCTGTTGACTACTACATAAAAGGTGAGTATCACTGCGACGAATGTCCGTTCTGCTGGGGTGGCGAATATATGCCCGGATGTGATGATTATGATGATGCCGGGTGTTATATCTTCGGAGATCTTCGTGATACTTGTCGGTTGATACCGCCGATCCGCTTTATTCTCGGATGGGGCAGGAGAAAGAGAACGGAATATTTTCGGGCACACGAATACGATGATTTTTCAGAATGGTATGCAGAAAAAGAGAAAAAAGAAACTGCATTTATTCAAGCCTTTAATGACAGAATTTTCTCACATTTTGCGCTGTTTTGGAAAGATAAAGACGGCAATATTTTCGGTAATCCTATTGACGCAGAGAGATTTTGCGAGTTTGATAACATGATGCGGCTTCTGGGTGACTGTGAAGATATATTTGCTCCGCCGTCATATGTACCACTAAAAAAACGATGGGCGCAGCTCGTCAGTGACACATGGCACAAGTTTATCATGATCTTTAAGCCATACTTTTGTAAGTGAGGTGCAACAGATGAGGTATTATAACAATAAACGCTATAACAGCGCAAGACGTTCCAGAAGATTACGCAAAATGTTTGAAAAAACGTGCCCGAAAGCCGATTATTGCAAGAACTCCGATAGATGCGATTACGAGCATACGTTCGTTGGAGAAAAACTGTGTTTCGAGAGAAAGGAGTATGACAAATGAAAATAGCGGAAAATATTCAGAAACTGATTTGCCTTGCAAAAGAGCATCCAGAACTGCCTATTATTGCAATGGTGGACGGAGAAATCGTCGGTGATGACTGTGGCCGTTGGGTTGGCAACTTTGGAAGCGTAGAACTCGGAGAGTATGTGTACTATAATGAGCGTCTTTTTGATGATCGAGAGGATTTTAAGAAAGCATATTACTGTTACAACGACGACGAACTTTGTGAGAAGTTTAAATATAAGCCGGGTATCAATGAATACACCCTTAAGAACAGGCATTGCACGAGGGAGCAGTACGAGGAAAACAAGGAAAGCAAAAAGCAACTTGAAGCATATCTTGATGAAGTGGCGAAGCGAGCTTTCAAAGCGGCGATTATCGTCAATATCGATCTCCCAAATGATGTTGAGAAATTTGAGGAGGCTGTCAAATGAGAGAAATATTATTTCGTGGGAAGCAAGCAGATAACAGCGAGTGGATTGTAGGTAGTCTTTTGCAAGACGATGACGGCAAGACTTATATTGTCGGATATGAGCATCGTGGTGGAATAGACGGAATGATAGATGCCGAATTAACTTCGTGGGCTGTTATACCCGAAACCGTAGGTCAATATACAGGACTGCTCGACAAGAACGGTACAAAGATTTTTGAGGGGGATATCGTTAAGGGCATTGCATATTCTGTTACAAAAATCGGTGTGATTGTTTGGATTGATGAAATTTCAAGTTTTGGTGTGCGCTATGCTCAAAATCTTACTGCGTGGGAAAATTCATCTATTTTGAGATGCGTTTCAATGGGTAAGACAGACGAATTTGCAGCAGAAGTTATCGGCAACATTTACGATAATCCAGAACTGATAGGAGGTGAAACGAATGGATGAAGAAGAGATCTTGAACAAATGTAAGGAAAGGTTTGCTGCGCATAAAGCAACGTTGATACAGAACACTGACCGCTATATGATTATTGATTGGCGCAAAGCCGATGGAAGTATCGACTATTACGTTAATTACATTCTCGACAAAAAAAGAGGCAACCTGATAATAAGCGGCGACTTGGGAGACTGCATTGCAACGTGGTACAATGCGGTTAGTCCCAGACAAATGAGAAGCTATCTCAAAGATGTTCATTGCTTCACAAGCAAATTCCAGTGTTCGACTGATAAATATATCTACGATCCGGACCGTGCTTATGAAGGCATAAAATATCAGCTTAAAGACTACATGGAGTTAGAGCTCGAAGAATTGCTGAAAGCCTGCAAAAAGTATTTATGGTATTCCGTTGATACAGAAGAAGAGCTTTGGGAAGCTGTGAAGTCGGATATAGACGAAAATTGGGGCTCGGACATCAACCCGCATTATTCGACAGATATGATGAACTTTTTAGGAGAACTGGACTCAGAGTATTATGAGTGGCTTTATGATTGCGGGAAGCGGGTAAATATGCGTGTATACTTGTGGGCGGTCGGCTACGAAATGGCTTACACACAGCTGAAGCTTCAAGGGGGGCAGGACAAATGAGTAAATGCATAAAAGTTGAAGCCTTGGGGATAGGATATGCGAACCCTGATGTTTTTGAAAACAAAGCCTATGCTGAGGGTTGGAACTCAGCAGTAAAAATAATAAAAGAAGCGGAAATCATTGACGCTGAACCCGTAAGGCACGGACGCTGGGAAGAGGCTATTCGCACAAGAAGGTTAATAGCGGGAAAAATTGAGGATTTCAGATGTTACGAATGCTCGGCTTGCGGCAAGAGCAGTTTTTACAAAACTGATTTTTGCTCCTATTGCGGAGCAAAAATGGATGAGGAGTGCGAAAAATGAAAGCCTGGATAGTAAGCCCAAAATATGAATTTGGCTCAGCGGTCGTTTTTGCTGAAACACGAAGCAAAGCAAAATCGCTTGCGCTATGCACAAGTTGCTGTGAAGACGCAAATTTCTGTGATATTGAAGTCAGTCGAGCACAGCAAATGGATAAGTATTATGTCGAAGGTAAAACAGAAATGGACTGGTTCAATCCAAAAGACAGAATAGCGTTAGTAAAAGAATGCGGATTTTACTGCGAAGATCCGGTAGCAGAATGTTGCGAATGTTGTCCTGCAAAAGAATTTTGCGGTGAGGATATCTCAACAAAGGAGGCACTATGAAAGTAATAACACTAATACTCGCTGATGAATGCGACGAAATTGTGGCACTGACGACTTTCGGCACAAGCAAAAAAGACGGTTATCCGAGAATATGTACAGGTGCTTTTAAAGTGAATCATGGCGATGTGGTACATTTCCCGGACGTTGTAACAGAACAAAAGGAGGAAAAGCATAAACATTAGAGCGGTGATGATAAGCATTCAGCCACAATGGTGTTCTTTGATTGCAAACGGCAAGAAAACGCTTGAAGTGCGCAAAAGCAAGTCTAAAATCAGAACTCCCTTCAAGTGTTACATATACTGCACTAAAGGCAAAAACAAGCTCTTTTGGACTGGAAAAAGATACTCATACACTGATGACCACAGTCACAACGCTTTCGATAAAGCGGGAAACGGAAAAATCATTGGAGAATTTGTGTGTGATTCAATTTTTCCGATAAGCGTTGAATATAGCGATACTTCGAGTAGTATTGCTTTAAATGAATTTCCTTATACTTGTCTGACCGACAAACAGATTATGGACTATCTTGGCAACGGCAAAACAGGATATGCGTGGCGCATATCTTGCCTTAAAATTTACGAAGAACCAAAAGAATTAAACGAGTTTGTTTGTAACGGCAAAACAATCAATCGTCCGCCGCAGTCATGGTGCTATGTGGGGGAGTTGGAAATATGAGATGTGATTGCTGTCCTTTATGCCCTATCGCTGAGGACGATGTGTGCCCAGAAAGCGAAGGAAAATACGGAATAGAGCACGCTGACGGTTTAAAATGGCTTGGCAGACAGCTGAAGATAACAATTAAATGTTAAGGGAGGTGTAATGTTGGAAACGAACCGTATGGACATCAATTCCGAGGGCTATCGAGATCCGACGGCAGGCAAGGCGTATGAAAATATCTGTCGTGAGGAACGTAGAAAAGAAGCGGAAACGCTTGAAATCCTCGGCAACCTCGTCAAGACAATCAAGAGGGTTGCAGAGCTTGCAGGCTTTGAGGTTGTCGGACGAATAGCCCTCAAGCACAAAGTAACAGGAAAAGAATACAGATAGAAATAAATATATACAGTGCTGCTACAACAGAAGATTTCGGACTTAAAGCCAAAGGGGGAGCTTATGCCTACTTACTTAGAAGATGAGATCATCAGAATAGCAGCCAAAGCAGGTGCCGAAGCCGCTATTCAAAAAGAAGCTGAAAAAAAGAAAGAACTTGAAAAGAAAAAACACTCAAAGCGGCTTCGTAACACTAAACTGTTGCTTGAGCATTACCGTGAGTTCAAGGCGTATTCTGCAAATGCAGTCTATAATGCCGAAACATCACCGCACGCTATTGATATACTCGAAGCTTTGTGGATAAAGGATGACGACCGCAGAGAACTTGTGATTGACAGCATAAAGCGCAGTGCGGTGCGTACTATGGTAATCGTATCGCATATTGATACAATGCTTGACGTGTACAACAGCCTCATTGAAAAATCGAATGACGAGCTGGAAAAACGCCGTAGCAGAGTTATCACCGCCAGGTACATTTCCGATGAACAGCTCACGATAGATGAAATAGCTCGTGAAGAAAACATAGAGCCGAGAACAGTGTATCTCGACATTGAAGCGGCGGTAAGTAAGTTGTCTACTTTGTTCTTTGGTATCGATGCGTTTCTTAATGCGTAATTTCAAAAAGTCTTCATTGACACTTCAAACGGTCCGTGATACAATGATATCGTAAAATCTTATATGTAGTTTCTCCTTAGTAGCAAAGAAGCGGCATATCTCGCCGGATATGCTCAAGTATTAAGGAGGTCCTATGAAAAATCAAAGAAATGTTGAGTATATCTCGCCGGATATGCTCAAACCACACCCAAAAAACTCCCGTATACACTCTGAGAAGCAGATAGAAAAGCTACAGAGAAGCATACGGGAGTTTGGCTTTGCGAAGCCTGTTATAGTTGACGAGGATTATACCATACTCGCAGGACACGGAGCAGTGCTTGCCGCAAAAGCCGAAAACCTTAAATCAATCCCCTGCTTTATCCTTACAGGGCTCACAGACGAGCAGAAACGAGCGTATATCATTACGGACAATCGCATGAGTGATTTATCCTATTTTGACATGAACGCCGTTGTAAGCGAAATTGAGGAGCTTTGCGGGCGTAATTTTGATGTCAGCATTACGGGTTTCGATGAATCCCTGATATGCAGTGACAGCCTTGACAGCCTTGAAGATATTTTTGAGGCGAAAAAGCCTGGAAATAGCGATGATGAGGAAAAGGACAAAAAAGACAAAAGCGTGATCTGTCCTGAATGTGGCCACGCTTTTACGCCGTGAAGCTGTTCCTTGCAAGCTCAGAGGGAAAGCAGTATTTAAAAGACGAATTGATAAAAAGCCGTTATTTGCTGACGGCTTTTTTCTATTATCGAGAGTGGCAAAGAGAACTGATAAAGAGTACCGATATGTTCTTGCTCGACTCGGGAGCTTTCACGTTTATGTCAAACGCCAAAGGCGCTATGCCCGACTGGAACGATTACATATCGCAGTACATACGCTTTATCAACGAAAACGACATTCAATATTTTTTCGAGTTGGATATTGACTGCCTTGTCGGATATGACAAGGTAAAGGAATACCGCAAACGAATCGAATGTCAGACACAGAAACAAGCTATACCGGTATGGCACAAGAGTCGAGGCATAGAAGAATTCAAAAATCTGTGTGCCGAATACTCATATATTGCGATAGGCGGCTTCGCAATCAAGGACATAAAGCCTGCGGAATATAAATACATACACTCTTTGCTGAGCTATGCAAGAGCGCATAACACCAAAGTACACGGCTTAGGGTTTACGCCTGCCGACGTAGAAAAATATGACTTCTACAGTGTTGATAGTTCGTCGTGGACGATAGGCTCACGATATGCAAGAATATATCTGTTCAAGGACGGCAGAATGACACAGGTAGGCAGACCCGCAAACACACGGCTGAAAGATTATAAGGTGTTGGACGCACATAATCTCAAGCAATGGATAAGATTTCAACAGTACCTTGATAGATGATAGGAGAACATAAAAATGATAAAGAACGAAAAGAATTTAAGTGTAATGACAACACTGTTTTGCGCCTGCCTTGTCATATCGAACGTGGTGGCCTGCAAGGTAATTGACACAGGCATATACCTGTTCGGAAGCGTAATAACAATCCCCGGAGCTGTGCTCTGTTACCCTTTAACATATCTGATAACAGATATTGTAGGCGAAAAATGGGGCAAGAAATCAGCTAATCGCATAGTGTGGACAGGGCTTGCCGCACAGCTGCTCGCAACGTTCATCATAATGGTGACGCAGTATATGCCTACAGTTTCGGCAGAAACGCAGAAAGCCTATGATATGCTGTTAGGGCAGAACTGGATATTTACACTCGGAAGCCTGACCGCATATCTCATCAGCCAGAGCTTAGACGTTTCGGTCTTTCACAAAATAAGAGACGCATACATAAAGAAGCACGGTAGCACAAAAGGCGGTCGCTGGATATGGAACAATGCGTCAACGCTTACAAGTCAGCTTGTAGATACCGCAATATTCTGTGTAATTGCTTTCGGCGTTGGCTTTGGTTGGCTGTGGGATAATCCTCAGGCTGTCGTAAATATGGTTATAGGTCAGTATCTTGTAAAGGCGTGTATCGCTTTACTGGATACTCCTTTCTTTTATTTTTTCACAAAAAGGCGTTCTGCCGAAGAAGATTGCTGTGAAAATACGAATTAAATAAAATCCGAAGCGGAGAGGTGGGATAGGTGGGCAGACAAAGAAGCCCTAACAGAGATAGGGCGTACGAGATGTGGAAAGAATCCAACGGTGCAAAACCGTTGAAGTCTATAGCGGAAGAGCTCGGCGAACCTGAAACACTTGTCCGTAAGTGGAAATGCCAGGATAAATGGGATAGCAAAAGTAACGTTACCGAAAAGAAAAAAGGTAACGTTACCAAACGCAAGCGGGGCGCACCGAAAGGCAATCACAACGCAAAAGGGCACGGTGCACCGAAAGGAAACACCAACAGCTTAAAGCACGGCGGTTACTCAATGCGAATGTATGGCGAGGGACTGAGCGAAGAAGAACAAGAACTATGGGACAGTATGGATGAGGACGAAGAAGAACTGCTGCTTGAGCAAATTCGCTTTTACCGATTAAGAGAACGCCGCATACTGATAGCAATTGCGTCTTTGCAGGGAGAACACCAACTGATAACAGGCGTAATGCGAGTTGAAAATAAACGTAACTTCAAGAACGCTTCAGAAATGGAGCGGTATAATGAGCAAATCGAAGAAAAGGTTGCAAAGGGCGAACGCCTTGCAGGCGATGCGTTCCAGATGCAGACAATGACGGAAAACAGCTATAAGCGCATAGAACGGCTCGAAGCAGAACTGACGAAAGTACAGCGAGCAAAAGTCGAGGCTATAGGCAAGCTTGCTGATATACGCAAAAACCGCAACGAAGCTACCGGAGATGAGGCGGTTGACGATTGGGTAAAAGCAATTATGGACGGTGATAGCATTGAATAGACAAGATTTTATCGCCGAGCGCATTAAGCTTTACCGAAAAAATCCTGTGCTGTTTGCTAATGAAGTAGTATGCTTTGTGCCTGACGAATGGCAAAGCGGTGTGCTTATGGACGTGGCTACAGTGCCGAAAGTTTCTGTCCGCAGTGGTCAGGGCGTCGGCAAGACAAGCATTGAGGCAGTTATTGCTTTGTGGTTTTTATCGTGCTTCCCGATGTCGAGAGTTGTCGCTACTGCTCCTACAGCAAGACAACTCAATGACGTGTTATGGGCGGAGCTGTCAAAGTGGATAAGCAAAAGCCCACTCCTTAAAGCTCTGCTGAAATGGACTAAAACCAAAGTGGAAGTAAGAGGCTACTCGGAGCGGTGGTTTGCAACGGCGAGAACGGCTACTACAGCCGAGAATATGCAAGGCTTTCACGAAGACAATATGCTATTTATTATAGATGAGGCTTCAGGTGTCAGCGATGAGATCATCGAGGCTATCCTCGGTACGCTGTCCGGCAAGAACAACAAACTACTGATGTGCGGTAACCCCACTAAGACCTCAGGCGTATTCTTTGACAGCCATAATCGTGACCGTGCGTTGTTCAAGACGTATCGGGTTTCTTCGCTTGACTGCCCTCGCACTAACAAAGAAAATATAAATGCAATGCTTGAAAAATACGGACGAAACAGCAATTTCGCCCGTGTTCGTATATATGGGGATTTTCCCGAGCAGGAAGACGATGCGTTTATAACACTGTCAGCACTTGAGCATTCAGCAAATGCCGTTGTCGATGAGAAGACCGTTCCAGTTACCGTGCGTATCGGTTGCGACGTTGCCCGATATGGCGATGATAAAACCATTATCGGTGTAAAGGTTGACGAAAAAGTGTGCTTTTACGAAAAAGCACAGGGACAAGACACGATGCGTACAGCTGATAACATAGCAATGTGCTACAAAAAGCTGATAGACAGATACAGCCAATATAAAGGCAAAATTATCGTCACTGTCGATGACGGCGGTGTCGGTGGCGGCGTTGTTGACAGATTACGCCGTATATGCAAGGCTGATCCGCAAACTTATGGACGCATGAAGGTAGTGCCTGTCAAGTTCGGCATGAGGATACGTCACCGCTACTATTATGATACGACAACCTATATGATGGCTGTCGTGAAAGAGCTGTTGTCTGATACCGACAAAAACGGCGAAGCAAAGCCAATAGAACTTGTACTGCCGAAAGACGATGACCTTATAGCACAGCTGTCATGCAGAAAATATACGATGACCGAAAACTCGGTCATAAAAATCGAAAGCAAAAAAGAAATGAAAGCGAGAGGACTACCCTCTCCCGATGAGGCAGACTGCGTATTGCTGTTATGCCTGCCAATAAAGAAGGACTGAAAGGATGTTGAAAATGTCTGATGAAAAGAAAAAGCCGTCTGTTACGATAGGTGTCAAGTTTGTGGACGCACCGATTAAAAAAGCCCTATCGGATACGGCTATGGAAAAAACAGACGAGTACACAGCTGGGGAATGGCTCGAACCGCCTGTTCCTCTTCAGGACCTCTACGAAATGTACAGGCACTCTTCAACGCTTCCTCAGTGCGTAGCCGCTTACGAACGCAACATAGCCGGCTTTGGAGTTTCTATCGAATATTACGATGACAAAAACGAAGACGAAGCAATGTCAGCTGAATATACAAAAGCCGAAAAGATACTGTCTTTGATGAACTTTGACAAGCCTATTGAAGGGGTTTTCAAGGAAGCCATAAGAAGCCGTGAAATATATGGAATAGCGTACATCGAGATTATTCGTAATGCCATGGGCGATGTAGTTCAGATTGAGAACATAAGAGACGTTGATACTATCCAAAAATCCGTTCTTTCAAAGGACTGGTTCGAGGTGCAGTACATGGATAAAGGCGTCCCATTCACCTATAAAAAGCGTTTCCGCAAATACAGACAGCAGGTAAGCGGTAAGTACGTTTATTTCAAGGAGTTCGGTGACAAGCGAACACTTGATATCCGAAGTGGTGATTACGTTGACGAGGTGATCCCAGTTGAGTACCAGGCAAATGAAATACTCGAAATAAAAATCGGCAGTATGCCTTATGGTGAGGTACGTTGGATAGGTCAGACGCTTAGCGTTGACGGCTCAAGACGAGCCGAAAATCTTAATAACACTTACTTTCGAAAAGGCAGACACACGCCTATGGCGATACTTGTCAAAGGCGGCACACTGTCACAAAAAAGCTATACTAATCTTCAGCAGAACATAACCGAGATTGAGGGCGAAAAAGGACAGCACGCATTTATGGTGCTGGAGCTTGAAGGCTTGAACAGCGACACAGGCTTTGAAAATACACAACGCCCTGAGGTCGAAATAAAAGACCTTGCGCCTATTCTGCAAAAAGACGAGCTGTTTCAGGAGTACCTTGACAACAACCGCCGCAGGATACAGAGTGCTTTTCAGCTTCCCGATATATATGTCGGCTACAGTTCCGACTATACAAGAGCAACCGCCCAGGTTGCAATGGAAGTCACGGAACAGCAGGTTTTTCAGCCGGAAAGAGCAAGCCTTGAGTGGATTATCAACAACAAGCTTCTTAACGGATATGGTTTCAAGTATGTTCATATAACATTCAAAGCGCCTGAAATACGCAATCCCGATGATCTCTCCAAGATACTCGGCATTACAGAACGTGCAGGTGGCTTAACTCCGAACAAGGCAAAAGAAGTAACATACAAGTTCCTCGGCGATGAATACGAGGATTATCCGGACGAATGGGGCAATATTCCTATAGCGCTTGCTTCTCAGCAGTCGTCCGCTTCTCCTGCGTCGGCTGATGAAACGCCGATATCCAAAAGCTCCGATGATGTTATATCGGTACTTAAATCGATACGGGATAGGTTTGAGGAATAGAAACACTATGGATAGAAAAGCTTGCTGTGATGCCGAAATCATTGAGTGCATTAACAGGATAATCGAAAAAGACAACGACAAGCTCTACGATAAGCTAAAGAAAATGGGTATAGCTTTTGCGGCAATGACGGTCCGGCAAATATCTTTGCTTGAAAAGCGTATAGCAACAGCAATGAAAAAATGGCATAAAAGCGAAAAGACTTCTCTGCTTAATTCAGAAAGTCTTTTTTCTTTTCTGTCCTCCCACACCACAGAATCGGAAGCTGATGCGGAGCTTGTGCAAGCAGTTTCGCAGGCGGTTGAAGAAACCTGCGGCGATGTGTTGCAAGCATCGGCAGATCAGTACATACGGCAGACGGACGCTGAACTGTCGGTTACGGAAATAAGTGCGCCGACAGCGGCGGCAGTAAGCGAAGCAAGCGTACAGGCAGGTACATCGGTTTTAAGGCATGTTACCGATGAGATAAGTAATATCATACAGGAAGCAATAAACAACGGTGACAGCGTTGACGATGCGGCTAAACGTATCTTTGACGGTAGACTGCGTGACGAATATTACGAAGCTCGCCGAGTGGCACAAACAGAAATGATGCGTACACACGCTTACGCCAAATACGAAGCACTCCAACAGTCGCCCGTTGTAAACGCAAAACGGTGGAGGCATACAGGAGCAAAGGGGGCAGCTTCGAGAGAAAATCACGTCAACATCAGCGGTCAGACAGTGCCGAAAGATCAACCGTTCACGCTGACAGGACGTGACGGTGCTACATATCACCCAATGCTACCGCATGATACCGCATTGCCTGCGGCAGAAGCGATCAACTGTCACTGTATACTCGAAGCGGTTATAGACAAAGATTTGAAATCCCTGCCGCCCGAGCAAAAGGCACAAATGCAACGTGACAATATCCGCATGCTTAACGAGAATTATGCTGAAAAGAGTGGAAAACACAAGCAGATTGCAGGCTTACCGGTTGACAATACAGCAGAAAGTGGTATAATTAAACCAATAACAGTAGAGGATATTGCCGCAGTTGACAAGGACGGAACAATATCTGATGAATGCAAAGAGGCTATTGCAAGCACTATCGAAAAATTCCAAAAAGATGGGCATAAATTTAGCTTTGATGCAGTAAGAATGGTGAACATTCCTCCAAATAGAAATGGCGGATTAGATGTTTTGCGCACAAATGCAATTGATAGCGGAGGCTATCCAAAAGTAGTATTAGAAATCAATAAAAATGTGTTCGTGGATGCCAGCAAAAATTCAATTGATAAACTATTTGAAAACGCAACTAACACCGTTTGCAACTCTTTAGAAGATGCAGTAATTCATGAAATAGGTCATGCAAAAACAATTTATTCTCGAACATACGCCAACTATGAACGAATAGAAGAAGAACTTGAGTTTGTTCATGATATTGATGTATCTAAATTAGCAAGTAGCGACGGCTCGGAAGGTATAGCCGAATGTGAAGTGCTTTTAAGCCGTGGTGAGAAATTATCCGATGAAATAATGAATATTTATAATACATATACGACAGGAGGAGGTTGATTATGATACCTGTATTTGTGTTTGACTGCGTTTTTTGCAAGAACTCTCATCGAGATGATAAGTATGGTTTAGTTTGCGGGGCTTATCCTGAGGGATTTCCCGATGAAATTGTTCATAATGTAATTAAGCCTCACGAATTGAATGAGTGTGGCAATGGCTTTAAATTTGAAGACGAAAGACTTGATAAGAAGAAAAACAGGCAGAGCCAAACTTAATAATTTTACCGCCCCTTTTGGAGCGGTATTTTTATACCCAAAAACAAATTATTCCGAACGTTGTGGGCAATGAACGCAGTGGGCGGAGAAAGGACAGAAACATGAACAACAGAAGAATTTTCATCGGCTTACAACACTTCGCAGAGGGCGAGGGGGACGGCGGCTTTTCATAAAAGCCTATAATCAGATGATGGAGAAAAGAACGCAAATCATCGAGGACTGTGAACTGATGCGCAAAAAGCTGACTGACTTCAAGTCACTGGACGCCGATATTGAGCGGCAGTTTGAGAAAACGCAGATTGTTGCCGAACTTGTCAAGGCGGCGGTTAAGGAAAATGCAGTCAACGCACAGTCGCAGGAAGCGTACTTTGAAAAGTATGAGGCACTTACTAAACGGTACGAAACAGCGGCTGCGGAACTGGAGCGTCTGCAAAACCTTCGTACTCTCAGCAGTCAGAAAGATAAGGTGATAGCACTTTACATACGAACCCTGAAAAAACAGCCGACCGTATTGAGCGAGTGGAACGACACCTTATGGACTGTGATGGTAGAGAAAGCAATCGTCCACAGGAACGGCGAGATAACATTTGTGTTTTACAATGGCACTAAGGTTAGAGCGGGAAAATAAAAATTGGAGCATAACTTAATTTTTACTCTGCACTGTGGCAATGATTTCTGTAATATATAGGTGTAACGCCGTACAGCTTTTTGAATCTGCGGCAGAAATAGCCGATGTTCTCAAATCCCGTTTCCTGCGCTATGGCGCAAACGCTGTTTTCGGTATCAACAAGCAGTTTTGACGCACGTTTCAGTCTGTATTCCACAGCGTAATTTATCGGCGAAGTGTGCAGGTATGTCCTGAAAATATTGAGAACACTGCTTTTGCTTATATGAACTGTTCGGGCAATATCGTCAAGTGTTATCTGACCGCTGTAATTATCATGAATATACTGCATCATTATCTGAAGCTTAGCCTGCGTCTGTGCGGAATGTACGGACATAGAACCGCAATCTGTTATCAGTATGCTTTCATATAACAAACGCCATAGTTTCAGCAGCAGCTCTGCTGTTTTCATTTCAGACGCTGTGCCCGAACCCTGCACGGCAAATACCGACCTCATTGTTTCTATAATGTTGCGGTGCGCTGTTTCTTCGGCGGAAAAAATCACACATTCAGTAGTTGATTCAATTATCGGTCTGATGTATCTGCTGTATATCAGACTGCCCTGCGGCGCAAGCAGAACAGGCGAAAAAACAATGTTAGGAATGATGGCGCTGTCCGTGGCTTCAAACCTGTGTATCACCTGAGAGTTTATAAAGATCCCATCGCCGGAGCTAAGAACATACCTGTTTCCGCCCACCAGAAAATCAGCCTTGCCCTGTTGTACATAAACAAATTCGACCTCTGGGTGCCAGTGCCAGTCGATACAGTGAAAGTCGAAATCCCAGATGTCCTCGTAATAGTAGCAGAAGGGATATTCTTCGCTGCCATGACTTGCAGTTTCACGCAAGGTTTCATCCGTTAAGATCCTGTCCTTTTTGATTTCTTCGCTCATATTCTCACCTGATTTACGATATTGTGTAATAAAAATGTGATTTTGTGCATTGAAATGTTATGATGTTTGCTATATAATCTGATTATATCAATCGTCAAGGAGTTTGTCAATATGGCTGTGAATTACAGAAAAACACTTATATCCTGCTATCTTGGATTCATCACACAGGCAATAGCGGCTAATTTCGCCCCGCTTTTATTTCTCACATTTCACAATGGCTATGGTATCCCGCTTGGAAAAATCGCCCTTATCTCGTCGGTATTTTTTGTTACTCAGCTTATCATAGATGTGCTGTGCGCGCGTTTCGCCGACAAGATCGGCTATCGGAAATGCGTTATCGGTTCGCAGGCTTTTTCGGCACTGGGACTTATCGGACTTGCCTTTTTGCCTGAACTGCTTCCGGACCCGTTCACAGGAATAATCATAAGCACAATCATATATGCAATGGGAAGTGGTCTTACCGAGGTGCTTGTAAGTCCGATAGTTGAAGCCTGCCCGTTTGAGCACAAAGAAGCCGCAATGAGCCTGCTGCATTCATTCTACTGCTGGGGTTCGGTCGGAGTCATACTCATTTCAACACTGTTTTTTACTGTCTTCGGCATAGAAAACTGGAAGTGGCTCTCTTGTATCTGGGCGATAATTCCACTTGTGAACATATACAATTTTTCAGTATGTCCCATTGAACATCCTGTCGAGAACGGCAAGGGAATGCGTATCCGTGACCTGCTCAGAGTACCGCTGTTCTGGCTTGCGATACTGCTTATGGTTTGTGCGGGAGCCTCGGAACTTTCAATGGCGCAGTGGGCGTCGGCATTTGCAGAATCCGCTCTCGGACTGACTAAATCAGTCGGCGATATTGCAGGACCGTGTATGTTTGCGGTGACGATGGGCATAAGCCGTACACTCTACGGGAAGTACGGCGAAAAGCTTGATCTTATGAAATTCATGATAGGCTCGGCAATGCTGTGTCTGATCTGTTATATCACCGCCTCCCTGTCGGGAATACCTGTAATCGGTCTTCTCGGCTGCATAATGTGCGGATTCTCGGTAGGTATCATGTGGCCTGGATCTATTAGCATCTGCTCAGGCAAAATATCCACCGGCGGAACTGCAATGTTTGCACTTCTCGCTATGGCTGGTGACCTTGGCGGAGCACTCGGTCCTGCTATTGTAGGAAATATCACCCAGAATGCAGGTAATGATATGCAGAAAGGTATGCTCGCAGGCTGTGCATTTCCCTTGATACTTATGATAGCGCTCCTGCTGCTGAACAGAGCCGGACGCAAAAATAACTGATCGTATCCGGCAGGTTTATGCAAAGCTACAATAGAAAAAAGGCACCATGTATCAAAACGTGATGCCTTTTTGTTTTTCATACGATGCCGGCGGTCAATTTACGGATTTCATAGAACCTGTTCTGCATTTCTGAACTGCGACGGGGTAATACTCTCGAACCTTTTAAAAATCTTGCAAAAATAACTGCTGTCACAGAAGCCTGTTTCTTCAGCTATCTGCTCGACAGTTTTCTGTGTTTCCGCCAGAAGCATTTTAGCCGCCTGTATCTTGCGCTTTGTGATGTATTCCATCGGTCGGCAATTCAGGGTCTGCCTGAATAATCTGCACAAATGCTGCGAAGAAACGCCTGCTGCTTTACTTATGGATTCAAGACCGGGCTGTTTCATATAATTCTCGTCAATATAAGCGATTGCCTTCGTTACCGCAGGGGTGATTTGTACACTGCCTTTTTCTTTCGTTGCAAGACGGCTCAATTCAATAAAAAAGCTGTACAGATAGCCCGATGCTCTGAAATTTCCGTCAACCTTGTCAGAGAGAAGCGCCTCGTGCATACATCTGAAACAGTGGTCAAGATATGTAATTTCTTCCTTTGGAAGAGGGAAGATTTTCGGCTTGTCAAAGCCGAGTGCTTTAAGCATATCAGGGCAGGACTTTCCTGACGGTTTTATCCAATGCGTATCCCAGGATTCGTCCGTTGAATAATACTCATGCGGACAGCCGGCAGGGATAAAGAATGCGGTGTACGGATTTATTATATGTTTTTCTCCGTTCATTATAAGTACGCCGCTGCCTTTTGTACAATAAAGAGCCTTGGCATAATTGTCACCTTTGTCGCATTTAACATGATACTGCCATTCGTTCAGCCCTACGCTCACCAAAAAGACAGGAAGACTGCTTTCTTTGCTGATTATCGGATAATCGTAGAATTTCAAAATTAATTCACCGCCTGTGCTAAAATCGTTATATCTTAATAATATCATTCATTGACTTGTTTGTCAATAAGCGTTATAATCTGTTAAAATATGAAGGGGTGATTTTTTGAGAACAGTCAGGGAACTAAACGATTTCTGGAGATTCACAAAGCTTCCCGCAGGAATGAATATATCGAAAGACAACGTTATCTCTCCCGAATATGAAGATGCGTCATGGCAGCCTGTTGTACTGCCGCATACATATAATTCTGAAGACGGTGCAGGCAGAATGGCAGTTGCCGACGGAGAAAACTACTACCGTGGAACTGTATGCTACCGCAGAAACCTTGCGCTGAGTTTTGAAGAATGCAGCGGAAAAGAACTCTATCTGGAATTTGAAGGTGCTAATACTGTTGCGGAAGTCTATATAAATGGCAGATTTGCAGGAGAGCACAGCGGAGGGTATTCGGCTTTCAGATTTGATATTACGGACTATATATACCCGGACAAAGACAATCTGATAGCTGTTATCATATCGAATGCTCCCACCGATTATATTGCGCCGATAACCGATAATGGCGATTTCACGAAAATGGGCGGCTTGTACAGGGGTGTAAAGCTTATTGCAGTCGAGCCTGTTCATATTGCTCTGAAAGACAGCGGCTCCTGCGGAGTATATATAACCCCACGCAATATTTCAGAAACATCTACGGATATAGGCATACTTGTCAAGCTGGATAAAGCCGAAACCGCAGAGGCTAAGGCTGTGATATATGATCCGCAGGGAAAGCCTGTAACGGAGTTTTTCGGCAGAGCGGACAAAGACAGGATAACGCTTTCGGGAAAAATCAACCGCCCGAAACTCTGGGACGGAGTAAACTCTCCCGCTATTTATCGTGCGGAGATAACCTTATTCTGCAACGGGAAACCCGTCGATAGCATTGAACAGGAATTCGGAATACGCTCGTACCGCATAGATGCCGATAACGGCTTTTTCCTCAACGGCAAGCCATATCCGCTCCATGGGGTGAACTACCATCAGGACAGTTACGAATCCGGCTGGGCAATGACTGACGCTCAGCGTGAGCGGGATTATCATATCATTCGTGACATGGGCTGTACCGCTGTAAGAATGGCTCACTACCAGCATTGTGACCATGAGTATTCATTATGCGACAGGCTGGGTCTGTGCGTTTGGACGGAGATAGGCATAATCAATAAAATGTCTGCCGATGACAGCGACGCTCATGTTCTTTCAGACGGCTTTGGAGATAACGCAAAACAACAGCTTCGTGAGCTTATCAGGCAGAATTACAATCATCCGTCAGTTATTGTCTGGGGATTGTCCAACGAACTTCACCAGATGACCGATGAAATATTCGGGCTTTACAGCGAGCTTTATGAAATTGCCTGCAAAGAGGACGATACAAGGCTGAAAACCTTTGCAGACAATCAGTTTTACGGCAGATTTCTGGAGCTTCCTGCCGATGTGGTCGGGTATAACCGCTATTTTGGCTGGTATAAGGATGCCGGCAGTGCAGAGAATTTCGGCGAATGGCTAGACCTATACCATAACGAAAAGGAAAAGCGCCCTGTCTGCCTTTCCGAATACGGCGGCGGTGGGGCAATTTCGCAGCACAAGGACAATGTGAATTGGGAAAGCGATATAGACCCTGTCGGAGTACGGCATTATGAGAACTATCAGTCGCAGCTGCACGAGATATTGTGGAAACAATTCTCGGTCAGAAAGTACCTATGGGCTGAATTTATATGGTGTATGTTCGATTTTGCGTCCTACGGGCGAACAGAGGGAGATACAAAGTCGCAGAACGACAAGGGACTTTGCACAAGGGAGCGTATTCCCAAGGACGTATATTTCTTTTACAAGTCCGTATGGAGCGGCGAAAAAACCGTTTATATAACTGAACGCAGGCATGAATTCAGGGCTTGTGATGTGCCTTTTGTAAAGGTTTATTCAAATGCGGATGCAGTGGAGCTATGTATAAATGATGTTTCGCACGGCAGGATATCACGGTGTGAACTTCCCGATGACGAGAGCACTGTTTTCGTGTGGGAAAATATAAAGATAAAACCCGGCATGAAAAACAAGATATGTGCTAAAGCATATTTCAGTGACGGAACATCAAGAACCGACTATGCATTCTGGACAGGTAAATAAACGTGTCAGTATGTTTTATTCATCATAATAGAGGTTGATTATGAACGTTATTATTCTGATGCTCGCTGTGACAGCCTGCTATACAATATGCTCGCTGAATGACAAATACGCCGCTGCCAAAGCTAACTTCTCCGGCGATGAATTTACATTCCTGATGTGCTCGTCGATGTCGGTGTTCCTTGCTGCAAGCCTGCCTTTCCAGAATCTGAGTTTCAGTTTTACATGGCAGTCGTTTTTAGCGGTATTGCTGGTTGCGGCGTGCAAAATGCTTGAATTCCAGATGAGCGCACGGGTGCTGAAACAGCTTTCTGCTTTTGAGCTGAAAGCATGGCTCGGGATAACCCTGTTTGCGTCTTATTTCACCGACATTTTTTTCGGGTCTGAACTCAGTGTTTTCAAACTGATTTGTATATTTGCAACAGCTGCAGGCCTTGTATTTATTGCAAAGTCGTCTAAATGTGGCAGTGTAAACTATAAACAGATAATTCTGCCGTTGGTGTTATATCTTGTTTCAAAATACGGGTACGGGCTTATTATAAGGAGTTTCTCTCCGTATGCTTCATCAACAATGCAGCTTCTTCCGGCTATGGTGATAATTTCGCTGATAATGCTGCCGAGAGTTCATATCAAGGAGCTTATTAAGAATAATCAAAGCGGCGTTGTTAAGGTAGTGCTTGCCAGAATTCCAAATACGCTCGGAATGCTGCTTGAAAATGCGGTTATATCTATAAGCCTTGCAAATTACTCGTTCATTCAGCCGATGATCCTTGTAACGCTTTTCGTAATAGGGCTGATTCGCAGAGAAAAGCGTTCACGGCTCAATCTGATCGGAAGTATGATCTGCATTGTGGGTATAGTGGCTTTTCAGTTGGCGTAAATCTTAAACATTCTGCATCAAACTTACTTCTGAAAAGCTTTGATACTTATCACCACAACTTTATATATTGTTAGTGGCTAAATTTCACAGTTCTGAACCACAGATTGAATTTTAATATATGCAGATGTTGCTGCAATGGGTTAAAAGTAGATGTTTATGGAAGCGGCACTAAGGTTAGTATCATAAAATAACAGAGCCATAGGACTGCTCAAATTTTAATGAGCAAGCCTTGCGACTTTTGGTTAATTTCAGGAATAATTAAAAAGTACACACCCCCTTGCCGAAAATGCACACCCTTACGACCTTTCGTTAAATAGTATAAAGGCAAAAAATAGAAAAGGCTCTGCTGTGACCGTTTTTCAGTCATCGCAGAGCCTGCTTTCGTTAAATTGTGTTGACAAATCCCATTAAACAAGGACTTTCAGATAAAGAAAACGGACACCAATCAAGATACGCATTGTATCAAAATTGGTGTCCTGTTATGGTCGAGGTGACAAGATTTGAACTTGCGACCTCTGCGTCCCGAACGCAGCGCTCTACCAAACTGAGCCACACCTCGATATGATCCCTCTTTTTCAAGAGGGAAGAGTATTCAATTAATATTCTACGCCGTAAGTGCTGCGGTACTGCTTCATAGCGTCAAGGTACTGCTTGCCTTCGATAACACCGTTTTCAATGGCACTGATTATGTCATTGATATTAACAATTGAGTAAACCTTTACGCCGAAATCCTTATCGGCAGACTGAACTGCGCTTAAGTCGCTGTCAAGCGCTTTTTCCATACGGTCAACAGTAATAACCATTGCTGTAACGTTTATGTCAGCTGCACCTTTAAGCTTGGGAAGTACCTCTCTTAAAGCTTTGCCTGATGTCATAACATCTTCGATAATAACTACCTTATCACCGTCAGCGAGCTGTTTACCTACAAACATACCGCCTTCGCCGTGATCCTTGACTTCTTTTCTGTCAAAGCAGTAGCTTGCATCAACGCCGAACTTGTTGAACAGTGCTACACAAGCACTTACTGAAAGGGGAATACCCTTGTAAGCAGGTCCGAACAGAACATCGGCTTCGATACCGTTATCGTGAATGCACTCTGCATAGAACTCACCGAGCTTTGCAAGCTGTGCACCGGTCTTGTAGTTACCTGTGTTTATGAAGTAAGGAGCTTTTCTTCCGCTCTTGAGTGTGAACTCACCGAATGTAAGAACTCCGCTGTCAACCATAAATTTGATAAAACTCTCTTTGTACGTCATAATGTTCTCCTTTTCGGTCGTTACTCCAAAACTTAACGCTATATATTATAGCATATCGGATTTGCCTTGTCAAGTCTTTCCGGTGAAATCATCAAATTTAAGCTTTTTGAGCTCTTCGCAAACTATGTCAGATATCTTGGCAAAAGCCATGCGGTAGCTACAGGGCAGACCTTTTTCCGCTCGGTTACAGTTATAGTGACCGTCCAGGCAACGGCTGAACATATATGTACCCTCAACTGCTTCTACAACATCGTAAAGTGAAAGCTCGGACGGAGCTTTGCTCAGTTCGTATCCACCTTTTGTACCCTTGTATGAATTTACTATGTCGGCAGAACCCAGCTTTCTGAGTATTTTCATAGCGAATGTCTGCGGAACGGATGTCTTTTCGGATATCGTCTTTGCATCCAGTCTTCCTGAGTTCTTAGCCATAAAATCGACTATCCTTATTGCATAGTCGGTTTCCAGAGTAATGTGCATCTGTTACTCCTTATCAGTCCAGAAAATCCTTCAGCTTCTTGCTTCTTGATGGATGTCTCAGCTTTCTGAGCGCCTTTGCTTCTATCTGTCTGATACGCTCTCTTGTTACATCGAATTCCTTGCCGACTTCTTCAAGAGTTCTCGGTCTGCCGTCTTCAAGACCGAATCTTAAACGCAGTACCTTTTCTTCACGGGGAGTGAGAGTACCGAGTATCTCGCTGAGCTGCTCCTTGAGCAGTGTTCTTGATGCGGCTTCAGCAGGTGCGGGTGCGTCCTCGTCGGGGATAAAGTCGCCTAAGTGGCTGTCTTCCTCTTCACCGATAGGCGTTTCAAGGGAAACCGGATCCTGTGAAATCCTGAGTATTTCTCTTACTCTGTCAACTGTTATACCAAGCCTGTCGGCAATCTCCTTGGGCGTAGGTTCATGACCGTTCTCATGTAAAAGCTGGCTCGATACCTTCTTTACCTTTGTAATAGTTTCTACCATATGAACAGGTATTCTTATAGTTCTCGCCTGATCGGCAATGGAACGTGTGATAGCCTGTCTTATCCACCATGTGGCATATGTTGAGAACTTGTAGCCCTTTGTATAGTCGAACTTCTCGACTGCCTTTATAAGACCGAGGTTGCCTTCCTGAATAAGGTCAAGGAACTGCATACCTCTGCCGACATATCTTTTAGCTATGCTGACAACAAGTCGCAGGTTAGCTTCGCTAAGACGTTTTCTTGCGTACTTGTCGCCCTGAGCCATACGTGTTGCAAGCTCAATTTCTTCTTCCGCGGAAAGCAGAGGCACTCTGCCTATTTCCTTAAGATAGATTTTTACAGGGTCGTCGATAGCAATGCCTTCTGACGAAAGGGAAGACTCAAAGTCGTCGCTGTCCGTAAAGTCAAGCGCACTGTCAAGATCTTCGTCTGCTGTGAAGTCATCAACTATTTCAATGTTGCTGTTTTCAAAATCGTCATAGAGCTTGTTTATTTCATCGGCGTCGAAGTCAAGCTCTTCCAGTACATCGGTAATTTCCTTTGTGGTGAGTTTACCGTTCTGCTTGCCGTGATTTATGAGTTCGTTTATTTTGCTGTCTGCCATATTTATCTTTCCTTTCAGGACTTGCGTCATGATTTTTTGTTCTTTATTCTATCGGCAAATTGCCGTAGTTCGTCTGCCGACATATCTGTCACTTTCTTTGTCTGTTTTTTATCTCTGTATTTTATAAGTACATTCAGATAATCGTTCAGTCTGTCCACGCTGTACGGTAAATCGTTGTTATCATGTATCAGCTTGTATATTGATGCCACTTCCTCCGCAGTATATCTTTCGGAGAGTACAGCAACGTCATTTGACAGACCGCACGATATCATAGCTGTAAGGTCAATGAACAAACGCTTGTTGAACTCGGTCACAAAGTCGTCTGAGGTTATCTTGTCGGTAATCTTTTTCAAAAAGTCGGGGGAGTGAAACAAAAACGCTATAATACCGCGCTCTGCCTGTGTTTCTACAGGATAGCGCGAGGCTTCCGGATTTATCTTGTCCCTTGTGCGTGTTCCGCTCAGTATCTCTTTGCGACGATCGTTTTCCTTCGCCTTAAACCTCCTGCGCAATATCTGATTTACTGCAATATCAACATTTGCACGGTTTACATCGCACTCCTGCGATATGCTTGAAATATATACGGCGCGGTCTATAGAACTGTTTATATTCGCTATAAATTCGACCGCTTTTTTCAGATACTCCGATTTTCCTTCCGGCGTTGTCAAATCAACGGTGGTGCGTAGCTTTTTCAGCTCATATTCCATACCTGATTCACTGCCGTCAATCAGCATCCTGAACGCTTCTTTTCCAAATTTTTTAATATATTCGTCAGGGTCTTTCGCACCCTGCATTGTGAGAACGTTCGCCGATATTCCCACCTTATCCAGAATATTCATCGCTCTGGCGGTGGCTTTCTGACCTGCGTCATCGCTGTCGTATGCAAGAATGACTTTTTTAAAACCGAGGTTTGCTATTGTCCGTGCGTGAGCGTCTGTTATAGCAGTGCCGCAGGTTGCAACGGCATTTTTGAAGCCTGCCTGAAACATTGAGATAACGTCAAGGTTTCCCTCGCACATTATCAGTGTATTTTCGCCTGCGTTTTTTGCGTGATTCAGGCTGTATAGGAATGTACTCTTATTATAGACTACAGTCGCTTTAGTATTAAGGTATTTCCTGTTATCATCTCCTCCTATTACACGCCCGGAAAATCCGACAATGTTACCTCTTACATCAATAAACGGAAACATAACCCTATACTTGAAAAAGTCAAAGTAATTATCACTTTTTGATGATTTTGAAAGCAATGACGCTTCTTCCATCTCTGCATCTCCGTATCCGAGTGAATGCATATGATTTTTCAGCGTATCCCAGCTGTCGGGAGCATAGCCCAGACCATAAGTCCGTATCGTATGGTCTGTAAGCCCTCTGTTGTATAGATAATCAAGACCTTCCTTGCCGGCGGGCGAGTAAAGATATTTGTGGAAGAATCTCCCTGCTTCGCGATTCATCTCAAGCGTCCTTGAACGCTTTTTTGCACCGTCATCTCCGCCGTCTTCAGGCATCGGTATGCCGACTCTCTGCGCAAGGAACTTTACGCTTTCTATGTAGTCAAGATGTTCGTAAAGTCGTATGAAATTTATAACATCTCCTGCCGCTCCGCAGCCAAAGCAATAAAAGCTCTGGGTTGCAGTGTATATGTGGCAGGAAGGAGTTTTTTCCGAATGGAAAGGACAGTTGCAGACATAGTCTGTACCAGTCTTTTTGAGCGGTACATACGATGAGATGACATCGTATATATCATTGCTTTCTTTGACTCTTAAAAGAAAGTCCTCCGATAAACGCATCGTTTTTCCTTTCTTTATTTACATTGTATCAATATGACCAGCTCTTCGGGATGCAAAGCTCCTTGAAGTAGTCAACCGCAAAGTCGTCCGTCATTCCGCTGATAAAGTCGCAGACCGCGCGTTCTTTGCCGTACTCCTTCGCAAAACTGATATATAGTTCAGGCATTTTCCCGGGAGAATTTATAAAGTATCTGTACAGATACTCAACTATATGGCACGCCTTGCCTTTTTCGGCATTTGTGCTGGGTGCAAAATACACATAGTCAAACATAAACTTTCTCAGTTCGTCGTGTGCCTGCTTTGTTACATCATCGTAGCGTATAAGATCTGTGCTGTTGGCAATTATTGATTTAATGAGCGTTGTTATACGTTGACTTTTTGTTTCGCCAAGCACAGAGATGGGTCCTTTTGGAAGATCCTCCTGTCTGAGCACACCGCCTCTTATTGCGTCCTCAATATCGTGGTTTATGTACGCTATCTTGTCGCTGAACTTTACTACCTGTCCCTCAAGCGTTTCCGCTGTTGCGTTGGTGTGGCACAGAATGCCGTCAATGACTTCATCGGTAAGATTAAGCCCTTTGCCGTTTTTCTCAATAATCTCAACCACACGCTTGCTTTGCTCATAGTGTCGGAAATGTCCGGGGACAAGCTGATCAAGTGTGCGTTCGCCGTCGTGACCGAACGGTGTATGACCCAGATCGTGACCAAGCGCTATTGCTTCGGTAAGATCCTCGTTAAGACGTAATGCTCTTGCAATCGTCCTTGCAATCTGCGATACTTCAAGAGTGTGCGTCAGCCGTGTTCTGTAATGATCCGATTTCGGAATAAGAAAAACCTGCGTCTTATGCTTCAACCGTCTGAAAGAGTTGCAATGTATGATCCTGTCACGATCTCTCTGGAAGTCTGTGCGGATATCGCAGGGAGTTTCGTATACCTTTCTGCCTTTTGAGTCTGTACTCTTGCAGGCATAGGGCGACAGAGTCATATTTTCTATTTCCTCTGTAATCATACGGGGTAATTTATCCATACCGAACACACCCTTTCATCACTGTCTGTGACAAATCGAAGATGAGCGATACCGGATCGTTCATCTTCATAAATAATATACTGAGAATTTTTATAAAAGTCCTTTAATTTTTTAAAATAATTTAAAATTCGACATAACCGCTGGCAAGCTTTTCTATATTCACTTTGCCGTTGCATTTGTCGATAAGCTTTGCTGTAAGACTGTCGGTAAGTTCTGTTCTGACATCTGCAAAAACGCATACGCTGTCAGTATATTCCGTATTGCGTATAATAGCTTCATATTCGGGCAGAACCGAACTGATTATACCATACATTGTGTAATCACAGCTTATTTTAAGGCTGTCCGCAACTTCCATAGTGACAATTTCGGAGTTTGCGAGTGCCATTGACGCACCTTTTGAGTAGGCGTGTACGAGTCCGCCTGTTCCGAGAAGAATACCTCCGAAATAACGGGTGACAACACATACAACGTCTGTAATGCCGTTTTTAGACAGCACGTCATAAATCGGCATACCGGCAGTGCCGCCGGGTTCACCGTCGTCGCTGTGCCTGCCTGTATTATTGTGTCGCAGTATATAGGCATAGCAGTTGTGCGTCGCCTTTCTGTGCATAGCTCTTATTTCACTTATAAAAGTCACGGCTTCTTCTTCGGTGGCGGCAGGGGATATGTAGCCTATGAACTCCGATTTCTTTTCGGTAAACGAAGCTTCGGTACGCTTTCTTATTGTCTTATAGCTCAATATCTGCCCCTATCAGCCTTTAGTGCCTTTTAATGCCGAGCGGGTCTTTCTGACATCGGCAAGATTGCCGGTCAGCAGTTCGTCAACTCTGCTGAGCATATTCTCAACATAGTCGTTGGTGGCGTTTCTGATTTCCTTAGACTTTGTTTGTGCCGCAGTCAGTATTTCGTGCGCTCTCTGCTGAGCCTGTTTTGTTATTACTTCTTCCGATACCATAACCTTGGCTTTTTCTTCAGCTTTTCTTATGATGCTCTCAGCCTCTGCCTTTGCGTCGTTGATAATGACCCTGCGGTCATTTACAAGCGCCTGAGCCTGCTTGATTTCTCCCGGAAGATTAAGTCTTACCTGCTTTACAAGTTCTCTGAACTGCTCAACATCGATAAGTGATCTGCCTCCTGTAAGGGGAATATTTTTTGATCTGTCAAGCTCGTCGTCCATTGCTTCAAGTATTTCGTCGATGCTCATTTTAATACCGTCCTTTCAAAAATTTCATTTATATTCTTCGCAATCAGTAGCGTTTCAATCTTTCGTTTATTCTGTCAAGTATACATTCAGGGACAAAATCGCTTATATCTCCGCCGAACATCGCTATCTGCTTTACCATACTTGACGACAGATAGGTATATTCGCTCTTTGATGTAAGGAAAATCGTTTCGGCTTTGTAGCAAAGCTTCCTGTTTGCCTGAGCCATCTGAAATTCGTACTCGAAATCGGATATTGCACGCAGACCTTTTACTATCACGTCTGCGTTCTTTTCGTTGAAATAGTCTATAAGAAGTCCCTCGTTGCTGTCAACCTCAACGTTGCCGATACCTTCGGCAACCACGCTTTCACGCAGGAACTGCTTTCTTTCTTCTATTGTAAAACTGCACGGCTTGAGCGGATTTACCGACACAAGCACTATTACCTTATCAAACAGCTTCGATGCCCTTGAAATGATTTCAAGGTGACCGTATGTCACGGGATCAAAGCTACCGGGATATATGGCTGTTTTCATGATTTATTCCTCTTCTTCCGTTTGTGGTTTTCTGTAGAATGTAAGACTGCTTTTGCCGTATTTCTTCGATTTTGTGATAACAAATCCGTTTACTTCTTCGGGCAGTCTGCAACCGGGTTCGTGTTCGCAAACAATCACGCCTGTGTCCTTCATTTTTTCCGTAAGAGCCGGAAGAGAACGCTGGATAAGGCTTTTTTCGTAAGGCGGGTCGAGCAGGGCAATGTCGAATTTCTCTCCTGCGGTTCTTAAGAATGCGGAGTTCGGCATATTGACAATCTCGCACTGACTTTCAAAGCCGACGTGGGCTACATTCTGCTTTATGAATTTTATCGAATTCTGACTGCTGTCCACAAGATATGCTTTTTTAGCGCCTCTGCTTACAGCCTCTATTCCAAGCTGACCGGAGCCTGAAAATAAATCAAGCACAACGCTTCCTTCAATTTCAAACTGTATAGCGCTGAATATTGCCTCTTTTACGCTGTCCTTTGTGGGACGCACGTCAAGCCCCTCCGGTGCAATCAGCTTTCTGCCTCTTGCCGTTCCTGTGATTACTCTCATCTTATTCCCTTTCCTTTGTCAATCAAAAATTCTCTTGTATAAAATCGTATATTTCTTTTGCTTTTTCTTCTTTAACTTTAGCTACAGATGCAATCTCATCGGGAGATGCGTCCTTGAGTGCCTGCTTTGTCTTGAAATGCTTTATCAGAGCGAGCGCTTTTGCTTCTCCTATGCCCTTGATTTTTGTCAGTTCCAGTTCATAAGTCTTTTTCTTATGCGTCTGCTGCTGGAATGAAAGCGAGAAGCGGTGAACCTCGTCCTGAATGTTTGTCATCAGCGAGAACAGCTTTCTGTTGGCGTTTATCTGTATTTCTTCCCCCTGCGCCGCAATCGCTCTTGTACGGTGCTTATCATCCTTTACAAGTCCGTATAGCGGTATTGAAACATTCATACTGTCAAGCACCTGCTGTACAGCGTGTACATGACCCTTTCCGCCGTCCAGAAGAATAAGGTCCGGCAGCGGCGCAAAGCTCTCGTCGCCGTCAAGATAACGCTGTATGCGTCTTTGCAATACCTCCTGCATACACGCATAGTCGTTCTGACCGATAACGTTCTTTATTGTGAATTTCCTGTATCCTGCCTTATACGGTCTGCCGTTGCGGTACACTATCATACCGCCGACCCTGCTGTCCTCTCCGAGATTTGATATATCATAGCTTTCGATAACTGTAGGTATCTTAGGTAAGCCCAGCAGCTTTGCAAGATCCTCCAGTGCGTTTATTTCCTTTACCGTCCTGCCGACCTTCATCGAAAGGTACTCAGAGGCGTTCTGCTTTGCTAAAAGCACCCTTGACAATCCTTCGCCCCGCTGAGCCACCGTGACAGTAACTTTATGTCCACAAAGAGTGGAGAAGTATTCTTCGAGGATCGCACTGTCCTCCATTTCCTTGTCTATATAGATCTGTTTCGGAATCGCATCTGTCCTTGCGCTGTAGTATTCGACCAGAAAATCTGACCGCATCTGTCCGGGGTCGTATTCATCGCCGATGAAAAAATTCATCTTGTCGGTTATTCTTCCGCCACGGTAGCACATAACAGCAATACTCGCAAGCTCAACGTTCTGAGCCAGTGCGACAACGTCAAAATCGTATGTCTTGTCAGAGAATATATCCTGACCGTCCTTCATTTTCTCAATTGCGTTTATACGGTCACGGAGCTTTGCGGCTTTTTCAAACTCAAGATTCTCCGATGCTTCGTACATCTGTTCGGTAAGACGCTCAACGCTAGCCTTACTGCCGTTTTGCATATACTCTATCGCAGAGCGTATAAGGCTGTTGTATTCGTCCTGCTTTATCTTGCCGGTGCAAACGCCCATACATCTTTTTATATGATAATTAAGGCATGGACGCTCTTTTCTGAAATCTCTCGGAAAGACCTTGTGACAGGACGGGAACATAAAGATCCTGTTGACCTCATCGACCGCCTGCTTTGCGGTAAATCCGCTCGTGAACGGACCGAGATACTCCGCATTTTTGTCGTTGCAGTTGAGCGCATAAGTAATTCTCGGATATGGCTCTTTTGTGATTTTTATATAATTATAGCCCTTATCGTCCTTTAGCAGTATATTATATTTGGGGTTGTACTGCTTTATCAGACTGCATTCAAGAACAAGTGCGTCAAGCTCGCTCGGTGTGACGATGAAGTCGAAATCATAGATATTTTCGACCAGCTTCCTTGTCTTTGCGTTATGGCTCTCAAGCGCATGGAAATAAGTTGTTACACGGTTCTTGAGTGCTTTGGCTTTTCCTACATAGATAATCTTACCTGTCTTGTCTTTCATAAGATACACTCCGGGGGAGAGCGAAAGCTTATTCGATTTATCCCTTAAAAAGCCAAGTCTTTCGTTCAACGGTATCACACTCCGAAAAAAACATTAAATTATCCGTATAGATATTTATATTTTATCATTTTTCAGGTATGATTACAAGTACTTTTTAAAAATAATGACGAATACCGGCGCAATGTGTTTTTCTGCCTGTTTAAAAAATGCTTTGACTTTTAGAGCTGAGTGGTGTATAATAGCAAGAGATATATTTTTATCCTGAAAAGAGAGGTTTATTTTATGAGAGCAGTAGTTGCGGTTATTGGTAAAGATACAGTCGGTATTCTTGCAAAGGTTAGTAATATCTGTGCGGAGTGCAATGCAAACGTTATGGACGTTACACAGACGATAATGCAGGATCTTTTTGCTATGACAATGCTTATTGACATTACAAAGTGTTCCGTTGATTACAACGTACTTGCGGACAAGCTGAAAGAAGCCGGAAACGATATGGGTCTTCAGATACACGTTATGCATGAAGATATCTTCAATTCGATGCACAATATATAATTACAAACGGGAGAAACTAAATGTTCAATTCAAAAGATATTCTTGAAACCATCAAGATGATACAGGAAGAAAATCTTGATATCCGTACAATAACAATGGGTATCTCGCTTCTTGACTGTATCGACAGTGATATAGACAAATCCTGCGAAAAGGTATACGAGAAGATGATGCGTGTTGCTGAGCATCACGTTGAAACAGGTGAGATAATAGAGAAGCGCTACGGTATTCCGATTATCAACAAGCGTCTTTCCGTAACACCTATCTCGATGCTTGCGGCAGCTGCAAAGGGAAGCCCCGTAAAGTTCGCAAAAACTCTCCAGAGAGTAGCAGAGGGTACGGGCGTAAACTACATCGGCGGTTATTCCGCACTTGTACAGAAGGGTTTTGCGGCAGGTGACCTTGAGCTTATAAACTCTATACCCGAAGCGCTTGCCGAAACATCAAACGTATGTTCTTCAGTCAATGTCGGCTCTACAAGAGCGGGTATCAATATGGATGCCGTTGCTCTTATGGGTAAAATCATAAAGCAAGCTTCTGAAGCAACTAAGGATAACCATTGTTTCGGTGCCGCAAAGATAGTGGTTTTCTGCAATGCCGTTGAGGATAATCCTTTTATGGCAGGTGCGTTCCACGGTGTCGGCGAGGCGGATTGCGTTCTTAATGTCGGCGTAAGCGGACCGGGCGTTGTTCGTTCCGCACTTTCCAAGATGCCCGATGCAAGCATAAGCGAGGTCGCAGAGCAGATAAAGAAAACCGCATTCAAGATCACCCGTATGGGTCAGCTTGTAGGCGCTGAGGCAAGCAAGATGCTCGGTGTACCCTTCGGTATCGTTGACCTTTCACTTGCTCCTACTCCCGCAGTAGGCGACAGTGTTGCGCATATCCTTGAAGAGATCGGTCTTGAGAGCTGCGGCGCACACGGTACGACAGCCGCACTTGCAATGCTGAACGACGCAGTAAAGAAGGGCGGCGTAATGGCATCCTCAAGCGTAGGCGGTCTTTCGGGCGCATTTATCCCCGTATCAGAGGACGCAGGTATGATAGACGCTGTAAACCGTGGCGCATTATCAATAGAAAAGCTCGAAGCCATGACAGCCGTTTGCTCTGTCGGTCTTGATATGATAGCTGTTCCCGGCGATACATCAGCCGATACGATCTCGGCAATCATCGCAGACGAAGCCGCTATAGGTATGGTAAACTCAAAGACAACGGCAGTCCGTGTAATTCCCGCAATAGGAATGAAGGAGGGCGATACGCTTGAGTTCGGCGGTCTGTTCGGAAGCGGTCCGGTAATGAAGCTCAGCAAGTTCTCCTCGTCAAAATTCATTTCAAGAGGCGGACGTATTCCCGCACCCTTACAGAGTCTTAAAAACTAACATTGAACCGCAGGACATCCTGCGGTTTTTCAATATGTCAGTATTTGCGTTCGACAGGAAAAAGTGTTGTCAATGATATTATCATACAAATTTTTCTAAGTCTTTTTGGTAATAATTAGGCTTGTTTTTTGTGGATATTTGTAGTAAACTTAATTATGATTTTAGATTTATATGTAGCTTTCAGAAAGGTGGTGTTCCGATGGATGTAATCAGCGAGATTATCGCTTATGAAAAGCACGCTGAAGAAATTGTGGCAGATGCTGATAAAAAAGCTAAAGCTATTCTTTCGGATGCGGCGATTCTCCGTGAAAAAGAACGTATCAGCTACGAAGAAGAACGCAGCGATAAGATAAACAGTTATCACGATGAGCTTAAAAAGAGCGGAGAAGAGCATTACTCGGCAACAACAGCCGAGTGTAACGCTGTCATAACCCGTCTTGACGACGAATTTTCAAAGAATAAGGAAAGATGGACTGACGAGATATACAAAAGTATTGTTTCTGTCAACTGACAGCACACAATAAGCATTCGGAGGTGATTTCATGTCGGCAGGTTCAGCGGCGGTCATAGCCAAAGCGAGAGCTAAGTACGGCAAACTTCTGAGTCTTGATGAATATAAGACTTTAATCTCAAAGGCAAATGTCGGCGAGATTGTAACACAGCTGAAAACATACGATGATTTCGATAAGGATTTTTCGGGCGTTGACAATACCGTAAGGCGCAGTCAGGCAGAAAGACTTATGGAAAAACGGCTTTTCAGAGTATATGACGAGCTGAGAAAATTCTGCCCGGGCAGTAAAAACAAGTTCTATGATTTTCTGCTTATACAGGAAGAGGTAAAACAGATAATAAATGCGGCAATGTATATCGGCGCAGGCGTTTATGATCTGTTCATCCCCGGCTTTCCTGGATATCTGACGGGTATCTGTTCGTTCGATATTCAGGGACTTTCAAATGCGAGAACATATGACGAAATACTGGATGTTCTGAAGGGTACGCCGTATTATGATGTTCTTGCTCCTCTTTCTGACGGAACTAAGACTTTTCCTTCCATCGTTTCTGTTGATTATGAGCTTACAAAATATCTTTATGCAACGCTTTTTGCATATATAAAAAAGGGTATGTCCGGCGGCGAACGCTCGGAAGTTGAAAAGTGTATGCGCAGACGTTGCGATATGTACAATATCAAGATATGCTATCGGCTGAAAGGACTTTTCAAAATGTCAACCGAAGATGTGGTTGCGCATACTCTGCCTTTTTGCGACAGATTCGACAAAAAGACAATGGAACAGATACTGACGAAAGCCGATAACGAGCCGATACTGCCGCTTCTGCTGAAGCTTCCTTATTTCAAGGATATTAACGAGGAGCAGGCAACGGACATCGAAACGGCAGTATATACGTCAAACAAACGTTATTATGACGCGAAGCTCGCATTGTCACAGTGCGACAGCACGGTTATATATTCACTGACTGAGCTTTTGCAGATTGAAAACAGAAATTTAACAACTGTGATAGAGGGCGTAAGATATTCGCTCGAGCCGTCACAGATAGAAAAAATGCTGATATTATAGAGCAAATATACAGCGAAAGGAATGATATAATGGCAGTTGAGAAGATGTCACTTATATCGGTCAGCGGACCTCTCAAAAAAGTCAATAAAACTCTTGTGCGATGTTGTGAAACAAAATGCTTTCACATTGAGCCGTCATTTTACACTATGACTTACGGTTCCGCCCACTTCAAGACGCTCAAGGATAAGGATATCTACGGCGGTCTTATGAAACGAGCGGATATACTGTCATCGGGACTGGGCGTCAAGGAAAAATCAGTTCCTTATGATGATATACAGATGGAAGCGATCCACGACTTTGATATGTACTTCACAGAGCTTGAACAACGTGTGATGCCTCTCATTGAACAGAAGAACGAGCTTGAGAAATCTATAGACGAATACCGGCAGGTATCAAGACAGGTAGGAAATCTGTCAAACATAAATGTTGATTTCAAGGATTTGTTCAATTGTAAGCACGTCAAGATACGTTTCGGTAAATTGCCGTCCGAAAGCTATACAAAGCTTGAGTTCTACAGTGAAAAAGGTTTCGTTTTCGAGCCTCTTGAAGAAAAGGACGGCTATGTCTGGGGATTGTATTTCGCCCCTGTGGAAGAAAGCGTGCAGATAGACGATATCTTCAGAAGCCTTTATTTTGAACGTATACGTCTTCCTGATTTTCTTCACGGCGATGGTGAAACTGCAACGGCAGAGCTTAACAGACAGATAAAAGAGTTTGATGTAAAGCTGAAAGATGTTGAAGCTAAACTTACCGAAGTAAAACAGTCGGAAGAAAAGCAGTTTGATAAAGTCCGCAGTAAGCTTACGTTCCTCAACAACAGCTATGAGCTGAGAAGTCAGGTTTCGGTAATCAACAATAAATTCTATATGGCTGGTTTTGTTCCGACAAGAGAAGTCGAAAAATTCAGGGAGCATATGTCGACCGTATCAGATATTGTTATCGAGGAAAAGAAATATTTCGTCGATGACAGGATGAAGCCTCCGACAAAACTCAGAAACAACTGGCTGTTCAGACCGTTTGAGATGTTCGTCAATATGTACGGCTTACCGTCATACACGGGCATCGACCCCACGCCGTATGTAGCAATCACATATATGCTGATATTCGGCATAATGTTCGGCGATCTAGGACAAGGGCTTGTAATCTCGCTTTTCGGATTTATCCTTACAAAGTGGAAAAATGTAAAGCTCGGTCCTATAATGGAGCGTATCGGCATAAGCTCGGCGATATTCGGCTGTCTTTACGGATCAGTGTTCGGAAATGAAGATATAATAAAACCTTTCTTCCATATCGAACCGCTTTACTCTGTACTCGGAAAGCCGAACAGCATATTCCAGATATCAACCTATCTGCTTATAGCGGCACTTGCAATAGGTGTCATATTGATAGTGGTTTCAATGACGATGAATATCGTGCTGTCATTCAGGCGCAAGGATTATTCATCCGCACTGTTCGGAGCAAACGGCATAACCGGTATGATATTCTATATCGCAGTCGTAGCGGCGGCAGGACTTCAGCTCGGATTCGGCATTGAGATGTTCACGATGCCGTATATACTGTTATTGATTGTTCTTCCGCTTGTCATAATGATGTTCAAGGAACCTCTTGCAAATCTTGTCGCAAATTCTATAAAGCATAATGTAGTCAACCTCAAGCACAAGACAGTTGCAGACGCAGCAATAATGGCTTCAGATACGCTCAGTGAAGAAATGCTCAGAAAAACAAGAGAAGACCTTGAAAAGCTGAACGATCTGAAATTTGTCCGTGCGGTTTACGGAAAGATGCCCCGTGAAAGCTATGACAAGCTCGGATACTTTACCGACAAGGAATTTGTGTTCATTCCTATCACCGAAAACGACGATAACGTCTACGGCGTTTATTTCGTATCAAAACAGCACAGAACAATGGTCGATGATATATTCGCAGGATTGTATTTTGAACGTATGAAGATGCCTGCAGAGCTTACCTCGCCCGGAAAACCGGCGCAGGAAAGCCCCGATAAGCCCAAGGAAAAGAAATCAGTGGGTAACTTCATCATCGAGGGCATCATCGAATTATTTGAAACCTGTCTTTCCTATCTTACGAACACGATGTCATTTCTTCGTGTCGGCGGATTTATATTAAGCCACGCAGGTATGATGCTTGTTGTCGGCGTTTTAGCCGGTGACGGCGGTGTCGGTACCGTGATTGTACAGATACTCGGAAACGCTTTCGTAATCGGTATGGAGGGATTCCTTGTAGGCATTCAGGTATTAAGACTTGAATTTTATGAGATATTCGGTCGCTTCTATGTGAGCGACGGAAAGAGCTTTGAGCCGCTTAAGGCTAATTTGAATTAATTTCGGGAGGAACTGAAAAATGTTACTGTTTTTACTGCCTTTATTTGCACTGGCACTGATTATGCTGCCGTTCTTTGTAATGCTTAAGAGAAGAAAAGAGGGTAAGCCCTTAAAGACAAGAAAAGCTATACTTATAAATGCAGGCTCGTTTATCGGTGTTATGGTCATGATGAGCGTATTCGTACCGCTTTTCGCATTTGCTTCGGCTGAAGGTGCCGCAGAAGCCGCACAGACAGCGCTCAGCGTAGGCGACGGTCTTAAGTATCTCGGTGCGGCGCTTGCAACAGGTCTTGCAACAATCGGTACAGGTATTGCCGTAGGCGGTGCCGCTCCCGCAGCTATCGGAGCTACCGCAGAAAACGACAAGAACTTCACGAAGGCTCTTATCTTCGTTGCACTCGGCGAAGGTGTCGCTATCTACGGACTTCTGATTTCGATACTTATCCTTTATTCATAATAGCCGAAAGGTACAGAAAAATGAAATTTTTTCTTATCAGTGACAACACAGATACACAGATGGGTATGCGTCTTGCAGGGATTGAAGGCATAGTAGTAAGCCGACCCGAAGAAGTCACGGATGCACTGGAAAAAGCAAAGGCCGATAAAGACATCGGCGTTGTACTTATGACGGAAAAGCTCATCAATATGTGCAAACAGACAGTGTATGATATGAAACTGAACAGCACAAAGCCGCTGATAGTGGAGATACCCGACCGACACGGAACATCGGATATAAGCAAATCCATTGACGGCTATGTGCGTGACGCAATAGGACTGAAACTATAATTAATCAGAAGGGAGCAGCTGTATGCCGGAAGTTCAGGACAGAATAGAAAAGCTGGGCAATTCAATTCTTTCCGACGCTCAGAAAAAAGCGGAAGAAATAATCAGCAAGGCACAGCAGCAGGCTGACGAGCTGACAGAGCAGGCGAGAGAGCAGTACAGACGCAGTGAAGAAAACGAGGTTGCACTCGACAGGCAGAAGACCCATACTCTTTACGCAAAGGAATTATCAAAGAGCGACTTTGCCGCACATAAGTCGGTGCTTGCGCACAGATGTGAGCTTGTAGACAGCTTGTTTGAAGATATTAAGAATAAACTTGAAGAATTTGCAAAGAGCAATAAATATAGCGGATTTATGACCGCTCTTGCCGAAAAAGCAGACAAAGAGCAGGCTTTCAGCAAAGACTGCGTGATAAATGTCGGCAGAAACGATAAACGGCTTGCCGATGATATAGCGCAAAAATACGGCATCGGTGTTGCTGTTGACCGTAATATTGAGCTTGGCGGATTGTCTGTTTACTATCCGTCGGAAAATATATATATCGACTATACGCTTGACCTTGCTTTAGAACAGGAGCGAAAGGCTTTTGTGGCAGGTCACGGCGAACTGTCACTATAACGGGAGGAGTTGCAATGAACTGTATTTATGCGATCAACGGACCCGTTGTAAAGGTCAGGGATACAAAATCGTTCTCAATGCGTGAGATGGTAATGGTCGGTAAGAGCAAGCTCATAGGAGAGGTAATCGGCGTAACCGATGAAATGACAACGATTCAGGTTTACGAGGGTACGGCAGGACTTATGCCAGGCGACCCCGTAGAGCCTACAGGAACACCTATGAGCGCAACGCTCGGACCGGGCATAATATCCAATATTTATGACGGTATCCAGCGTCCGCTTAAAGCTATGACGGCTCTCAGCGGCGTATATGTTACTGAGGGCAGTGCAATAGCCGCACTCGATGAAGAACGTGAATTTGATGTTACTGTGACTGTAAAGGTCGGCGATAAACTGCACGGCGGAGATATATATGCGCAGTGTCCCGAAACGCCGCTTATTACACACAGATGTATGGTACCTCCTTATACTGAGGGTACAGTAGAATATGTTGCACCTGACGGCAAGTATAAGGTCAACGATGTGATAGTAAAACTCAGGATAGACGAAGAAACGGTGCAGGAGCTTACTCTTGTACAGAAGTGGCCTATCAGAACGCCAAGACCTATAAATAAGCGTCTGCCGATCTCAAAGCCGCTTATTACCGGACAGCGTATAGTAGATACCGTGTTACCGCTTGCAAAGGGTGGTACAGCCGCTATACCCGGCGGTTTCGGTACTGGTAAGACGATGACTCAGCATCAGCTCGCAAAGTGGTGCGATGCGGATATTATCGTGTATATCGGTTGCGGTGAGCGTGGAAACGAGATGACTCAGGTACTTGAGGAATTCTCTGAACTTATCGACCCGAAGTCGAACCGTCCGCTGACGGACAGAACGGTGCTTATTGCGAATACTTCAAATATGCCCGTAGCCGCCCGTGAAGCGTCTATCTATACCGGCATCACGCTTGCCGAGTATTATCGTGATATGGGTTATCATATTGCTATAATGGCGGATTCAACATCACGCTGGGCAGAGGCACTGCGTGAAATTTCCGGACGACTTGAAGAAATGCCTGCGGAAGAAGGCTTCCCGGCATATCTTCCGTCAAGACTTTCCGAATTCTACGAGCGTGCAGGCTATGTCGAAACGATGAACGGCAGAGAGGGCAGTGTTACGATTATCGGCGCCGTATCTCCGCAGGGATCGGACTTCTCTGAGCCTGTAACGCAGAATACAAAGCGTTTCGTCCGTTGCTTCTGGGCGCTCGACAAGAATCTTGCCTACGCAAGACACTATCCGGCTATCAACTGGAATATGAGCTATTCGGAGTACAGCGACGATTTAGCCGAGTATTACAACGAACACGTCGGCGAAGAATTCTGCCGCTACAGACAGGAAATATCGACCTTGCTGGTTGAAGAGAACAACCTTATGGAGATTGTAAAGCTGATTGGTGCGGATGTTCTGCCTGACGACCAGAAGCTGATAATAGAAATCGCCCGTGTTATAAGAGTAGGCTTCTTACAGCAGAACGCTTTCCATAAGGACGATACATTCGTTCCGCTTGAAAAGCAGAAGCTGATGATGAAAGCGATCTTACTTCTTTATCACAACTCGCTGAACGCTATAAACGGCGGTAAGCCGATATCGGAGATAATCTCATACGGTTTCTTCGATAAGCTGATAAAGATGAAGTACGATATACCTAACGACAAGCTCGAAATGTTTGACGAATATTTTGATATGATAAACAGCAAGTTTGCCGATGATTAAACCCGATAGGAGATTATTTTATGATTCAATATGCAGGACTGAGTGAAATAAACGGACCGCTTGTCTGCCTTGAGGGTGCCAAAGGTGTTTCTTATGATGAGATAGCAGAGATAAAGCTGGAGGACGGCACAAAGCGTTTAGGCCGTGTCGTTGAAATGCAGGGCGATAAAGTTGTCTTGCAGGTGTTTGAGGGTACAAACGGCATCTCGCTCACAAATACAAAAATCAGCTTTACGGGAAAGCCGCTTGAGATTCCGCTTTCTACCGAAATGCTCGGCAGAACGTTCAACGGTGCAGGCAAGCCGATTGACGGACTTGGCGAAGTCTTTCCGCAGAAATACGGCGATATAAACGGCCGTGCATTGAACCCCGTTGCACGTTCCTATCCCAGAAACTATATACACACGGGTATTTCCTCAATAGACGCACTTATGACGCTTATAAGAGGTCAGAAACTGCCTATATTCTCAGGCTCCGGTCTGTCGCATAACAAGCTGGCGGTGCAGATAGTAAAACAGGCTAAGATTGCCGACAGCGAGGGAAAGGACTTTGCGGTTGTATTTGCCGCAATGGGCGTTCAGAATGACGTTGCGGAGTATTTCAGACGTTCCTTTGAGGAAACCGGCGTTATACAGCGTGTTTGTATGTTCCTTAATCTCTCGAACGATCCTATCATAGAGCGTATCCTGACACCCAGATGTGCGCTTACTGTGGCGGAATATCTTGCGTTTGAGAAGAATATGCACATACTCGTTATCATGACCGACCTTACCTCATACTGTGAGGCTCTGCGTGAGTTCTCTTCATCAAAGGGAGAGATTCCCGGAAGAAAGGGTTATCCCGGTTATCTTTATTCCGACCTTGCCTCTATGTATGAAAGAGCAGGCGTAGTAGAGGGCAGTACAGGCTCTGTTACGCAGATACCGATACTTACAATGCCTAACGATGATATTACGCACCCTATCCCCGACCTTACGGCATATATCACTGAGGGTCAGATAGTGTTTGACAGAAATCTTGACCAGACAGGAATTTATCCCGGACTTTCCGTATTGCTTTCGCTGTCACGTCTTATGAAGGACGGCATAGGAGAACAGTACACAAGAGCGGATCACGCCGATGTTTCAAACCAGCTTTTTGCTTGCTATGCAAAAGTGCAGGACGCAAGAGCCCTTGCGTCGGTTATCGGTGAAGACGAGCTTTCCGCATCTGATAAGGCAATTATGAAGTTCGGCACGATGTTTGAAAAGTACTTTCTCAATCAGGGCTTCGATGAGAACCGTTCTATGGACGAAACGCTGGATCTTGCGTGGGATCTGCTTTCGCTTCTTCCCGCAAGCGAGCTTGACCGTGTAAATGAACAGCTCATAAAAGAACATTACCACCCTGAAAACGCAAAGAGATTTGTATAACAGTTACTTATGAAAGGCAGGTGAGTGTATGGCTGAACAGGTTTTCCCGACCAAAGGCAATCTTATCAAGGCTAAACGTTCCTTACAGCAGGCAAAGCAGGGCTTTGAGCTTATGGACAGAAAGCGTAACGTTCTGATAAGAGAAATGGTGGCGCTGACCGATAAATCAAAGCTGGTGCGAGGAAATATCGAACAGACTTACGAGAAGGCTTATGCCGCCTTACAGAAGGCTAACATTACGCTGGGTTCGGTATCAACGCTGACGCAGTTTGTACCTGAAGAAACCGATCTTAAAATATCGTTCAGAAGCGTTATGGGCGTTGAGCTTCCTACAGTTGAGCTTCCCGATAAGCCTATAGTTCCGCAGTACGATATTGCGATGACAAATTCATATCTTGACAACGCTTATATCTGCTTCAATGAAACAAAAAAGCTGACAGTCGTACTCGCCGAGATTGAAAACAGTATATACAGGCTCGCCGTTGCTATAAAAAAGACGCAGAAACGTGCCAACGCACTGAAAAATATAATTATTCCGAAGTACGAGGCACAGGTAAGATTTATCTCAAACTCTCTTGAAGAAAAGGAACGTGAGGAATTCTCACGTCAGAAGGTTATCAAGAGTACCAAGATAAAGAAAGAGCAGGCGCAGAAGGAAAAAGAACAGGCAAAAACCGAATAAATTAAAGCCGCACAGATAGGATGACCTTTCTGTGCGGCTTTGCATTTATATCTGATTAATTATACCTCAACAAAAATTGCACCGCTTGCGGGAACGGTAACTGTATCTGCCTTTACAGAGCCGTTTTCGCCGAGCGTGTAAATTGCCTTTCCGCCCTTTGCATAATCTGCATTGACAGTTACGGCCTTATCTGACGGGTTGATAAACATATAAACTGTCTGGCTGTCGCAATATCTCTTGTATACAAGCGGATATCCCTCGCTACTTATAAACTCAAACGCAGAGAGATTGTGAAGAGCGGGATTATCGTTTCTGACTTTTATCAGCTTCTTTACCTCATTGTAAAGTGATTTGTCATCGAGCATCTGCTTTTCGACAGTAGGTCTGTCGGGTGCGTCATCCTGCTTTATATAAAGCTGTGACTTGTCCGCAGTTGAAAATCCGTCATTTGCGGTGCTGTCCCACTGCATAGGACTTCTTGAGCCGGTGCGGTTATAGCCGCCCTCTACCGATACAAGACCCTCGACATAGCGTAAGCCTATCTCATCGCCGTAGTATACAAACGGTGCGCCGGGCATTGTGAGAAGGAAAGCAAAACAGCATTTCAGCTCGTCCTCATCCCTGCCTCTTGCAAGTCTGTCCATATCGTGATTGCCTGACGGAATGCAGATAAGTCCGCCGCCTGTCGTTGCCTTTTCGTGATAACCCTTGTACTGCTCGGCAAAGATTGCGGGAGTACCTTTGCCCCTCTTTGAAAAGAACGGTTCGGCACTTCTGAACATCGAGTTGTAGCCCTCAGGACCAAAGTGCAGTAAGAAGTCCATATCAAAGCCGCCTTGCAGCGAATATTGAGGCTCGCCCCACTCCGATACCATAGCGGCTTCGGGATATTCGCTCTTAAGATAACCCGTTATATCCTGCCATAGCTTGATTGTTTCTTTGTATTCAGGATCGCATTTTACAAGAGAGCCTGCCATATCAACTCTGAAGCCGTCACAGCCCATATCAAGCCAGAACTTCATAACGTCCTTGATTGCGGCTCTTGTTGCCATAGGTCCGGGATCTGTAGGCTTTTGCTGGTAAGCGTACTTAGGCTCGGCATAGCCGTAGTTCAGCGCAGGCTGAGATGAGAAGAAGTTGACAGCGGCACTGCCGTCACGATCCGATATGCCTCTTATACAGTTGAGACCCTCCGGTTGTTCCCAGATATTGCTTGTCCAGATGTATCTGTCGGTATACTCGTTGCTTTCGGGGAGCATCGACTTTTTGAACCATTCGTGTTCTACCGAAGTATGACCGGGTACAAGGTCGAGAAGAATGTGCATCCCACGCTTATGGCACTCATCGAAAAGTCGCTTTAAATCATCGTTTGTTCCATATCTTGCGGCGGCTTTTTTATAGTCCCTTACGTCATAGCCCGCATCACCGAAGGGCGAATCAAAGCAGGGATTCATCCATATTGCGTTGAAGCCCGTTTCCTTGATATAGTCCAGCTTTTCGATTATACCCTGAAAATCTCCGATACCATCGCCGTTAGTATCATTGAATGACTGAGGATATATCTCATAAAAAATTGCATTTTCCAGCCACTTAGCCATAATTTACCTCCATTGCGGCAAAGCCGTTTATAAGGTTATTATATACTGACAGACAGGAAAATGCAAGGTTTATTTTAAAAGAAAAACGTATGCCAATACAAGCAGCAGCTTGTAGTCGGCTTTATCACGCCATAGTATAAATGCAACGGCGGCGACCTTGAGCAGATCGTCGTCGTTCATCAGTTTGCCGATCAAGTCCATATCGATACTGCGGGCAGCATTTCAGTCTGGATTTTGCCCGCCTTTCTCCTGCATACGATTGCCGCTCTGACAGCGGCAGTGCTCACATCCGCAGGGCTTTTTACTGTTGCTCATATTTTTGTTATGGTTATGTATGGCAGAAGTGAAGTTCGGGGGAGAACAGTTCTTCTGCTTGCCGTTGTACAGCTTTTCAACCTTTTTATCGGCTTCGTCCTCACTCATAAACACACTTGCAAAACTGTCAAGTATTTCTTCATCGGTATGTTCTTCTGCCGTGTCACATTCATTGATGCTGTTGTCGGAACTGTCGGTATCGCAATTTTTATCTTCCTGCCGAATATCCGATGTATCCTGCGGCATTTCGGTATTATGTTCATTGAATTCCGCATTTTCATTATTTTCCAGTGCTTCAGGTTCAGGTTCGGCTGAAATTTCTTCCGTATCATTTTCTGTCGCTTCGGCTGAAATTTCGATATCATTGCTTTCCGGTGATATAGCGATTTTCTCCGCCTTGTTCACGACCGGCTCGGAAACATCGGCGATTTCATTTATGACAGATTCCGTTTCTGCCGCATTTTCTTCAGTAGCTTCCGCTATGGTGCTTGAAGCCTCATAGATTATCCCGACTGTCGGTGCGGGTTGCTGAGTTGCAACGGGTGTTTCCTTACTGATAGCAGAGCGCTTTGCTTTTTCTGCGGTTTTAATGGCGGCGGCTGTGTATTCTTTCTGCAAACGTTCAAATTCCGCCTTTGACATTTTTATGCTGTTCCACTCCATAATGTAACTCCTTTTCATAACAGGTTTTCAAACAGACCGCTGTCTTTGAGATACGGCAGCAGAGAGATAAGCCTGAATAGCTTTACTGCGGTGTCGATCTTTGCCTGATTTTCGTCACGCAGGTGAGGCTTGAGCGCAAGTAGAAGCTCGGTGTTCTTGTCCTGCTCGCTCATCTTTGACATTATCTCGCCTATTTTCATAAACATATCTATGTTTATTCCGCCGAAAATATCATCATTGTTTTCGTTGTCGGTGGAATTTTCTTTGTTTTCTGCTGAAGTATCGCTGTCTTTTTGCTCTTCGTTTTTGTTGTCGGACAGCATAGCCTTAAGTAAATCTTCCATTTCGCTCATACGCCGCCCTCCGTTCATTGCTACTTATTCATTGATTTTTTCAGTTCCTGTGCTTTAGCTGAATTCATCATCTTCTTGATCATTTCCGGATTTCCGAGAATACTTTTCAATTTCTTAGCGTCCTTTTCGGGCATATTTTCAAGTGCAATCGAAAGGTCGCCTTTCTGCATAGCCTCTTTAAGGCGCTGAGGTGTAATGCCAAGCTTTTTGCTGACTGCCTCAAGCATTGAATCAACATTGTTACTCATAACTGCCTCCTGAAATTATATTGTCAACGGGAACGCAATATTCCCGTTATATTCAGTTCATGTTTTTTTGTAAAAATATACAAAAGGTTGTTTTTGTTTTGTGTAGAATTTCTAAAAATACGGGTACTAATCTTTTCTTTTTCCTTTTTATGTGTTATAATTACTCTATGGGCATATTTAAGCCTGTTGGCTTACCCGACTGAAAGGATAGAAATTATGAAAATTGTAGTAGTATCCGATTCTCACAAGGAATTTCATAAGCTGAATTCGGTGGTTGAGAATAATCTTGACGCCGATGCATTTATACATCTGGGTGACGGCGAACACGAATTCAACGATGTAAGGAATCTTCATCCCGAAAAGAGCTTTTTATTCGTAAAAGGCAACTGTGACTTTGCCGATAACAAAACGATAAGGATCGCAAATGCAAAGGGTATCAAGATACTTTGCGTGCACGGTCACGAGCATCATGTGCATCAGGGTCTTGATACGCTTATCTCTGTTGCCAAGCAGAATGGCTGTAAGATAGCACTTTACGGTCATACTCACCTTTACCGTACCGAGCTTATCGATGGTATATACGTTATGAATCCCGGAAGCATTGATTCTCCGAGAGATAAACGTCCGCCGTCATACGGTATAATCACTATAGATGATAACAAGAAAATCACAATGAACATAGTTGCGCTTGATTACCATGCAGATAAGCAGTAATATAGCCGGCTGTCCTTTATTGACGTTTGACACCTTACCGTCAACTAACACCTATCTTAAGGAACACGCAAACGAGCTTCCCGACAGAACGGTAGTGACAGCAGACCTGCAAAGCTGCGGTAAGGGCAGGATTGGCAACACATGGCTTGCTACCCGTGATATGCTCCCTGTTTCCATTCTTATAAAGGCACCGGATAACGCTCACGACCTTACGGTTATATGTGCGGTAGCGGTTTGCCATGCTATCGAACGGCTGAGCGGTATCAAAGCAGGCATAAAGTGGACAAACGACATAATCTGCTCTGAACGCAAGGTATGTGGTATTTTATGCGAAAGCACGTTAAAAAGTTCCTGTGACGGAGCAATTTACAACAATGTCATCTGCGGAATGGGGCTGAACGTAAATCAGGATGCGGATTTTTTTGAAAAAAGCGGTCTTGTGAATGCGGCGTCCCTTTACACGCTGACGGGCAATAAATACGATAAAATGCTTGCGGCGGAGTATATAGTCGAAGAGCTGACACGGCTCATTGACGAGGATTTTTCTACAGTTATAGACGAGTATTCGCAAAGATGCGTAACGCTCGGAAAAACAGTGAAACTGGTGCAGAACAATACAGAAACAACTGCGTTTGCTAAGGCTATCGCCCCTGACGGCTGTCTTATCTGCGAGAACGAGAACGGTGAATTTACAGTCAACTCGGGTCTTGTCAGAGTGAGAGGAATCGGCGGTGAATACGTCTGACGCTTAATCGAAAGGAGTTCATATGGCAGAAAATTTGTACATACCCGAGATCAGCGGGCCGCTCAGAAGCTTTATGCTGAAGGTTCCCGAGGAAATTCAGCAGGCAAGCGGTATAAGAGTAATGGGCAAGCTGATTAAATCTATAGTATTTACAACAGATATATGTATAATCAGAAATGTAAATGCTGATTCGGTAATAGCGGTTTATCCGTTTACGCCACAGCCGATAATTACACAGGCAATTATGAGCGCCGCTGATATACCTGTTTTTACGGGTGTCGGTGGAGGACTGACGCAGGGCAAGAGAGTAGTCAATCTCTCAATGCACGCAGAGTTTCAGGGCGCTATAGGTGTTGTAGTAAATGCGCCGACATCGAATGATGTTGTGCGTCAGGTATGCGACACGATCGATATCCCCGTAGTTGTCACGGTAATATCCGAGCACGAGGACATCGAGAGCAGGCTTGAAGCGGGTGCAAAGATATTCAACGTATCCGCCGCAGGCAAGACCACAAATGTTGTAAGAGAAATACGCAAGCGTCACCCCGATATTCCGATTATCGCAACGGGAGGACCTACAAGCGAGTCGATTCTTGCGACTATTGAAGCCGGTGCGAATGCTATCACCTGGACGCCGCCCACAAACGGCGAGGTGTTCCGTGATATAATGAATGCCTACAGAGAAGGCAAACCCCACCCCTAAGCGGCGGGTCGCCGCTGACAATTCCGCCTTTGGGAATGCTGTCAGTTTTCCGAGGATAGTGAAACGGCGGGGTTACATAAAGCAATATGCAATATGATAAGGCGGTTACGACGGCAGTGTGCCGCTCCAAATTCGCCGTGTGGCTGAAAGCCACTGTAAATTTGTCGTTCTGATGGATTGAATTTGGCTCAACTTCCGTTACCGGCGGACGGCAATGTGCCGTTTCAAGTTCCGCCTTTGAAATTGTCTGAGTTATTTGCAGAATAGTGAAACGGCGGGCGGCAATGTGCCGTTTCAAGTTCCGCCTTTGGAATTGTCTGAGTTATTTGCAGAATAGTGAAACGGCGGGCGGCAATGTGCCGTTTCAAGTTCCGCCTTTGGAGTTGTCTGAGCTATTCGCAGAATAGTGAAACGGCGGGGCGGCAATGTGCCGTTTCAAGTTCCGCCTTTGGAGTTGTCTGAGCTATTCTCAGAATAGTGAAACGGCGGGCGGCAATGTGCCGCTTCAGATTTACCGGACAGCACCGCTACTTACACAGCCAAGAGTTTAAAAGCAAATATTTCATACAAATTCCGAATAAGAGTTTATAAAACAATCGGTACGGTTACGCAGTACAGTGCTTATTCAACTATAGTAACCGCAAAGACAAAGAAATAAATATTGAAACGAGCATCGGTCACCCGATGCTCGTTTCATATTCTGTCAGTTTTTAATCTCAAGCCTTACAACTCTCTTTGCGACAAGCTCATTATCTATTTTTGTTTCTTTCATACCGAGGGATATGAAGTATTTATAATTAACATCGAACTTTGCATTGTTTTTGTCAAGCAGAACGATATCGGAAAGCGGTGCGGATTCGTTTGTCGGTTCGTCACGGTCGTTTATCGTATATAGTTCTTTCTGCTTATAAAGTGCAGATATAAAGAATGTGTTTGCTGTTATGCTCTCGTTTTCGTTATCGGGGAGCTGTTCAAGATATTCGATCACCGCCGCCTTTGTTTCCTTATCGGAAATATAAAAGTTGTTTGCCAGCCCCGACATAGTTGACGCAAACATTACCGCACAGGCGATAAGAGAGAATATGGTAAAGCATCTTGCCTTGTTGTATGAAAGCTCCGACAGATTCATTATAAAGAGCCATATCAGAAGTGAACAAGAACCGAATACATATTGGAAGAATATTGAGTGCTGATATGTGTACATCGGCATCAGATTGACAAGCACAAACGGTATCAGTAATATGTAACGTGCGAATTTCTTGCTTACAAGCGGGATAAATCCGAGTACGCCGAGCGTCTGAACGGTAAAGCCGAGTTTTTCATCGGTAAACAGGTTTGACAGTATATATCCCGGATTTGTGAACGCAGTTACTATTACAGGTATGAGTGTAGAGCCTCCGCTGTAGATATACTCCTTATAACGCCAGTCCATAATGCCAAGACCGTTGCTGTTAAGATACAGACAGGCACATAGGAAATATACTATTGCTCCTGCCAGAATAAAAACGGATAATTTTCTGATTTTCTTACTGCGGTCTGATAAAAGCAGATACAATGCGATAACTGCCACATAGACTGCCGCGTCTTCTTTTACCGTGAGCGTCAGCAGCGCAAAGACAAATATCGGTATAGTCTTTTCCCGTTCTATCGCCCATATCAGCCACAGAATAAGTGCAGTGAGCATACAGTTTTCGTGCATATCATATGTACAGCCGCCTGTAAAAGCAGGATAAAGAGCGTATATCGCAGATATAAGTGCGGAATGAATCTTAGAAAAACCGTATTTCCTTGCGATAAGAAACACCGGGATTATTCCGCTTGTGACAAACAGGCCCTGTAATATCTGAAGTGTTACCGGGTGCGGATAAATCAAATAGAACGGCAACATCAGATAATAGGCAGGAGAGAAATGCACGGCAAAGTGCGACAGCTCATAGTTACGCTCTACAGTGGTAACCGGTCCGACTCCGTCTTTCATATTCTCAAACATCTGCGTGAATATGCCGAAGTCAAAGCACGGCGTATACAGGTTGAAGTACCTCATAGCCATTGCGCCCGCAGTGAACGTCAGCATAAATATTGCCGAAAGTATCAGCACTGCCGGAAAGAGCTTTTTTGAAAAAGCGGGAAGCCTGAGCCGGAACTTTCCGAGAGTATACCATACGGCAAGTGCGAGAAACGGTGCAAAACCAAGAAATATTACGGTATTTTTTCCGTTATCATCAAAATACATCAACGCCTGCGTCACGGCAAAAACCGTTATTGATGCAAGCAGTACCGCCGCATCTGTCTTTTGATTTTTTAGCGGCTTTACAGCACGCATAAGAGTAAATATCGCTAAGAATATAAGAAAAAATATTATAAGTATCGGTATAGAAATGTTGCCGGCGTATTCTTTATCAAACACCTTTACGGTGCTGAACAGCGGCATTACAACAAGAGCGCACAGCCATGCGGAGATAAAACGCATAAGATACGCACTGCCGTGTTCGCTTGCCTTGAAATATATCAGAAATTTATTCATAGTAACCTCGTTTTTCAGTCGCCTGCAAGAAATTTATTGTCGTGAAGCTGAGAGTAGAGTTTTGCGCCCTGTTTTTTCAGAATATCGACTTTAAGAGCAATAATATTACGGTCGGTACAGAGCGCCGCCGCAGTTTTGTCAATATCATAGCCGCAATTTATGCAATCGTAAAGCTCTTCATCGGATATAAGAAACTGTGCCGCAAACACATTAGCCTCATATTCCATTGAATGGTCAAGCATATCGAATATGTCATATTCGGCAAAACCGCCGCAGTCGTCTGCCTTGTCCCTGTGAAGACGGTCGTGTCCGATTTCGTGCATAAGGACAATTTTTTTCATACTGTCGCAAAGGTCACGCTTTATAAAGATGAACGGGTTTTTCAGTATCAGCTTGTATGCGCCTTTCTGCTTTGAAAAATCCCTTTCGAGAACCTCTATATCAAGCTCCCGTGCGAGCCTTTTAGGACTGCATCTGCCGTAAATGGCTATCAACTCGTCTGCTTTTGCGACCGCTTCGTTAAAACAACTAAGCATTTTTGCTCCTTATCCCTTTGAAGCGTATTTCTTGTTCTTCTCTTTTGCTATCCAGTAGGCATCCTGTATGGCTTTCATCATCTCGTCCATGTCATCCTGGTCAAGCTCTCCGCCTGCAAAAAGTCCGGTTACCTCCTGCATAAGCGCTTTCGCCTGCTGTGCGCCTGTAGCGCCGTACTTTTCGTTTGCGTTTATGTAGAATTCTTCGTTCTCGGTAAGCAGATAATTAATGTCAACACCGAGTATCTTCGCCATTTTGCTGTATATCTCACGCTGTTTTGGATAGCTTTCGCCCTTTTCATAGTTTGTTATTGTTCTCAGCGATACGCCGAGCATATCGGCAAACTGCTGTTGCGTAAGACCTTTCGCACGGCGCTCTTTCTTTACTTTATCACAGAATTTCATAATTACTCCTTTTACTTGCAGTATGCTACTGCGTCTGCCTGAAATTTAAGTCCGTTTTCTCCGCCGATATGCGCAAATTCGGTCTGTATGGATTTACGAACAGGGTATTTGCCGCCGAAACGTTCCTTTATTACCTTTTCCATAACGGGAATATCCCATATATCCCTGAAAAGGCAGTCCATCTGTACTACATTTTCAAATGTAAGTCCGACAAGCGCAAGACGCTTTTCCATTTCGTCAAACGCACCGTTCACCTGCTGTTCGATACTGCCGCCGACATTTCCGACGCAGTAATTAAGAAAACAGAAATCGCCTGCTTTTATAATACCGCTGTGTGCCCATTCTTCGTTGACATCATAACGTTCGATCATAATCGTATCCTCCGTAAAATTCAAAAATATGCAAATACATTGCATTTTCTCTTGACAAACGCAAAATAATTGCGTATAATCTTGATTGGAATTTTAATTGCGTATTTATGATACCATAAATTGCGTATCATGTCAAGTGAAACGTGTAAGAGGTGAGATAATGGAACGTGATATTCTGCACTGTGATATGAACAATTTCTTTGCATCGGTGGAATGTAAACTGCGCCCGGAGCTAAAAGGCTATCCGGTTGCGGTGTGCGGTTCGGTGGAAGAACGACACGGGATCGTACTTGCAAAAAATGAGCTTGCAAAGGCAAAGGGTGTAAAGACGGCAGAAACAATAGCGTCGGCGCAGTCGAAGTGCAGTGGGCTTGTGATCGTGCCGCCGCACTTTGAGGAATATCTCAAGTACAGCAGGCTTGCAAGAAAGATATACGAACGGTATACGGATCTTATCGAGCCGTTCGGAATGGACGAATGCTGGCTTGATATCAGCGGAACAAGAAGATTGTTCGGTCCGCCGGAAAAGGTGGCGGACGAGATAAGATGCGTCGTGAAAAAGGAACTGGAGCTTACTATATCGGTTGGGGTATCGTTCAACAAGGTTTTTGCAAAGCTTGGGAGCGATATGAAAAAGCCCGATGCAGTAACAGTGATACCGAGGGCATCATTCCGTGAAAAGATATGGGGCTTACCGCTCAGTGATATGATAGGTGCGGGCAGAGCGACCACGGCAAAGCTCAGGGAATACGGAGTGATTACCTTAGGACAGCTTGCGCAAAGCAATCCCGACTGGATATTGAAGTTGCTCGGCAAAAACGGATATATGCTATGGTGCTATGCAAACGGTAATGATAATTCCCCCGTTCTGCCATCGGATTTTTCAATGCCCGCAAAGAGCATCGGCCACGGTGTTACAACCACAGCGGATATAACCTGTTGTGAAGAAGCAAAACCCATACTTCTTGAACTGGCGCAGGATATCGGCAGAAGACTTACATCGCAGAAAAAATATGCGTTGAAGGTATCGGTGAACGCAAGGTCGAGCAAGCTCAGAAATGTCGACTGGCAGACAGACCTTCCGATAGCAACACGTTCGCCTATGATAATTGCTGATACCGCATATAGGCTGTTCTGCGACAACTACGACTGGGCAAATCCCGTAAGGTCGCTTACCGTGACGGTGTTCTCGCTGGTTGACGGCGGAACGGTATGTCAGAATGATTTATTCACCGATACCGTAAGGCTTGACAAGATGGAAAAAGCCGACCGTTGCATACTTGACATAAGAAACCGTTTCGGCAATGAAATGATAAAAAACGCCGTGTTGATGTCGGGCATTTCCGTGCCAAAGTCAAAAGCCGTTGTGTCACTACCCGGAAATATGTCGCTACGTTAAAGAAACTACCGTCTGATTTGATGCGCACCTGCAATTAGGGGTACGCATCACACAGACGGTAGTTTTATATTTTGTCTTTTCTTCCGGAAGCAGTATCATCGAAAACGGTATCTGCAAATACTTCGGTAAGGTATCTGCTGTCGGATATTGCGGAGGAAAACGGTGCATATGCGTCACTTCCGCTGATATTTCCGAGATATGGTACTGCTTTGCATACCTCAAGATAATCGTTTATAAAATCACACTCGCCGCAATGGATTTCTTTGACTGTTTCCGCATTCTCACACTCGCTGTCAAAGTTAAGGGTGCCTTCTGTGCCGAATCCTGCAAACGACGGCTCGGGAGCGCCGAACAACAGTTCAAAATAAATATTGTGTTTCATATCGGGGTGATGATTTTCATAGTACCTGCGGTTAAGCGATGACGAGAAGCAATACGAAATAAGCTTGCCGTCGGCAAAATATGTTTCGCTGAAATCACTGTCAAGCTGGAATCTGGTGTTGGTGCCGGCAAGTAAACCTGTCACGGTTATAGCCATACCGAATTTCCGGTTAAACAGCGCATCAAGCATTATACTTCCGCTTCCAGCCCAGCCGCAGTCTACAGTGAGAATATTTTTACAACCGCTTGTTTTTTCGGCAAAGTACGCCTTTGCACAGTCGGTCATAGCAGAGTAGCTATCCGCTATTCTCTTTATATTGTTGTAAACAATTTCTTCCACTCGCTTGCGGTTGGCGTTTGTAAGTATCTCATCCGGCATAAGTGAGTAATCTGTGCAGGAAAGCTCCATCGCCGTAAAAATTTCTTTCATGGTATAGTTCCTGCCGATTTTCTGACTTACAAACCGTCTTACATAGTCGAACGGAAATATATCGGCGCAAAGCTTGGTTGCGGCTGTCCTTGACCAGTATATATATTCTGTTTTGATATCGGGGTACAGGCGGTCGAAAATCTGCTTTACAATATAACCGTCACGGGCAAAGAAAAATACTTTGTCCGCTTTTTTCTCCTTTGTCATTTTATATATGAAATGACAATATCCGAGTATAAGTAAGCCGCCGCATTTATAGCCGTATTCATAAGCTTCGGAGCAATTCGTGCCGCAGTAAAGTCTTGCATTTACAAGACCGGAGTAAACAGAGCCGATGAGGTATGACATATTGTGCGGTCGATAGTCCTTGGCATAATTATTGATGTTTGGATAATAAATCGTTTCAAATCCTGCTTTTGCGGCATTTTTGATATCCGAATGCCGATTGTCGCCGATATGAATACAGCGCTTATTTCCGTATTGTTTTTTTATTATATCATATATCTTTCCATCGCTTTTCCCACATCCGTGAGCACACGAAAGAAAAATTCTGTCGTACCCGTCAAATCTGTTCTTGTGAAGAAGCTCTTCAAAAAACTCTTCGGGCATATACATATCGGTAGTTATTATAATTGTCTTTCCTGCCGAAAGCACCTTTTTATATACTTCAAGCATAAACGGATTTGCACGGCACAATGATAATTCCGTTTCACATTCAGTCCTGATTCCGAGCTGTGGCGCAACGCCCGTTTCCTTTGACACAAGTTCGTATATATCTTTTATAGTTATTTCCGCAGTATCGTCTGTCGCTGTTTTCTGTTTTCTTGCGTCACTTTCACACTTTTTGCGCAGTGTGCGGAAATCAGGTATTCCGAGTTTTTCTCCGATGATATAAAACAGGTCGGCCGGAGCGGAAAAAGGTCGCAGTATCAGCGTATCAAAAACATCGAATGATACTATATCCGCTTTGCAAAGTGCTTTTGCGGTTTCATCGGCAGTGAGCGCAAAAGCCGAACAGCTTTCATTTGCCGCTTTCTGTCTGTATTTCAGTTCTTTGTCCGGAAGGTGGAGAAGCGGATATTTTATATTGAGCCATACGGCATATCCCCACGATACAAACGGCGCAGTTGCGTGTATATTATCGTGAGTCAGAACGAAATGCTCATAGTGATGTTTTACTATGCGGTTACGGTTTATAAGGAAATTGTACAGCCTGAGTTTTACGCCCATATGTAAATCCGCCTTTCTGAATTTTAACACTTAGAATATAATAACATAAAAATAGCCTGAATACAATATACGTCAACTGTAAAAAAAGATTATATGAACTGTCGGACGGAAATTTTCTTAAAAGTAGTGCAATTCGGGGGCGGTTGTGATATAATAATATCAGATATGTCTTTTTGACGTTGACAAAAGACGGCGTATATTGTGTCGGTATGAACCGGCAGTATTTACAGCATATACAGAACAACTAAAAGAAAACGGAGCAATTATGAATTATATGATCAATCTCGGCAGCTGGGGCAGTGTGTTTGCAGTGCCTTCGGATGTTGTTGACAAATACATAAAAATAGCAAGCGGAAGCAGTATCAAAGTACTGCTGTACTTTCTGCGGCACTGCGGAGAACAGCTCAGCGACGTGGAGATATCTGCGGCACTTTCAATGAATGCGGAAGACGTAAAGGACGCACTTTCATTCTGGGAACAGGTAGGACTTCTGTCGCAGAATCAGGGTATATATGCGCCGAAACAGGGTGTGCCTGCTCCAAAACCGCAAGCAAAAGAACCTGTTATGTCAGCTGTATCGGCAGACGTAACGGCTTCATCGGTCGTTACGGCACAACAGGCTGAATTTGCCGCAGTAAAAGCAGCGGCTTTACGCTCTCCCGAATTTTCTCCGTCAGAGATTGCAGACACGATAAAGAAAGACGATAAGGTCGATTTTCTTTTCAAGACCTGCGAAACCCTTTACGGCAGACCTCTTAAGCATACCGAGCAGAACGCTCTTATCACAATTACGGAGCATATAGGACTTCCTACCGAGGTTGCGCTTATGATGGTCGACTACTGCTTTTCGATAAATAAAGCATCGCCGGCATATCTTAAAGAAACAGCGATGAACTGGATGGAAAACGGCATAAACGACCTTGCCGCAGCGGAAAGACAAATATCAAAGCTGCAATCAAAAAACGTTGCAGAAAGTTCTGTCAAGTCCATGTTCGGGATAAACAGGGCATTGACACAGAGGGAAAAGGACTTTGTCGATTTATGGTATAACGTATGGAATTTCAATTCCGATATGGTCAGACTGGCTTATGAGATCAATGTAAATGCAAAGGGTCAGTTTGCTTTTCCGTATATCAGCAAGATACTCGAAAACTGGCACTCAAAGGGTATTACGACCGAACAGCAGGTAAATGACGAAAAGAACAGCAGACCGATTTCCACCGAGAACAACTCATCATTTGACGCAGAAAAAATTGATGATATGTTGCTTGAAGATTATACATAAGGAGTAAATATGGCTTATCCGTCAAATTATTATACAAAAGCGCAGGAGATAATCGACAAACGCCGTTTTGACAACAGCGTCACGATTGAGCGGCGCACAAGAGAGCTCCACAGGGAAATTCCCGAAATCGTGGATATCGACAGAAAGCTCAGCAGTACGATAGATGTACTGGCAAAAATCATACTGTCAAACAGCACTGACACTGCACAGAAGATTGAAAACCTCAAGAATGAAAATCTTGAACTTCAGAGGAAAATGAGAGAGCTTCTCAGAAGTCACGGATATCCCGAGGATTATCTTGATCCGATATATAATTGCAAAAAGTGTCATGACACAGGTATGGGTGAGAACGGCAGATGCTCCTGCTATAACGATGCGCTCAAGACGATTGCTTCAAATGAGCTCAGCAAAAGCCTGCCTATGGGTCTTACCTGCTTTGAAAGCTTCGATCTCAGCCTTTACAGCGATCAGCCTAAGGCAGAGCTTAAGAACAAGTCGCCTAGAGATATAATGAAGCACAACTATGACTTCTGTGTTTCGTATGCGGAGGATTTTCTTGTACCCGGCGACAGTATATTTATGACCGGCGGAACAGGGCTCGGAAAGACGCACCTTTCATTGTCGGTTGCCAAAAAGGTTATCGAAAAGAACTATTCTGTGGTGTACGGTTCTGTACCTGATCTTCTCAGAAAGATTGAGAACGCCCACTTCAACAAGACAGAAGATGACGCAGAAGTTATGAACACGCTCAAGGAGTGTGATCTGTTACTCCTTGACGATCTTGGTGCGGAGTTTGAATCACAGTTTTATGTTTCGTGTTTGTATGAACTTATCAATACAAGGCTGAATTACGGCAGACCTACGATAGTCAATACCAATCTGACAGGTACGGAGCTAAAAAAGCGTTACTCCGACCGAATCGTGTCAAGGCTTTATTCGATGAAAACGCTTGTGTTCAGCGGCGATGATATAAGAATGAAACTTAAAAGCAGAAGATGACTTGATTATATAAGGGGTGTATATATGAGCAGAGGCTTTGCAGTATTTATTATTTTAGCACTGATTTCAATTGTCTTTTCCTATGTTATTCCGGACAATTCAGGCAGACATGTTACAAATGCCATTTCATCGTATGTAGTAGCCGACGAGGAGGATAAATTGAGCTATGATGAGGTAAGAGATCATATAAGAATGCCGGTCGAGCTTCCTTTTACATATTCTTTTGACGAAAAGGAGTTTGACAATGGATTTGAGTATGAGTTCAGTCCTAACATTAAGTCCGGATATTATTACAAGCCACGCACGCTGAAATTTGAATGCAGCGATAAAATATGGTACACAACCGATGGCAGACTGCCCGAAAAAGATAAGAACGCTTATCTTTACAATCCGGAGAAGGGTATCCGGCTGGAAACAGGTGTAACAAATATATGTGTAAGAGCGGAAAAGGACGGTAAAATGAGCCGTGTGTATATCGGTTCTTATGTTATACTTGGTTCAACCGAGGACGCTTTTTATGGTTACGGGTACAATTCGCTTGATAAATACGACAGATATATCTACTCCCGTCTTTATAACGCAATGAGTAATTATGAAACGAAATTTGATGTACCGTTTATGAATGTGTCTTATCAGAGATTGTACAGAATATTCATATGCATAAACTATGACAACCCTCTAATGTTTCAAGCGCCGCTTTCTTTCGGAAGCTGGAGCGGCAACAAGAAAGACATAAGGTCGATAAAGCTGAATTACGATTTTTCAAAGGAAAAGACAGAGTTTTATGTAAATAAGACCGAGAAGAGGGCAGAAGAGATATTGAAAAAAGCTGACGGTTCTGAAACGCTTATCGACTATCTTCTTGCTATCCACGATGAGATACTTAAAAATGCTGAGTATGATTATACGCTTGAGGGCGACGGATCATATGAAGCGTTCGGTGTGCTTGATATGGGAAGCGGCGTATGTGAATCGTATTCAAGAGCATATCAGTATCTGTGCCAGTGCATAGGTGTTGATAATATACTTGTGGTCGGAATGAGCGACAACGAGCCGCATATGTGGAATATGGTAAGGATCGGTGACGACTGGTATCATGCGGACCTTACATGGGATGACGGCGACAACGGAGAGATTGATTATTACTACTTCTCGTTCAACGATAAAAATCTGAAAACATACGGCGAACGCACTGTTTCACCCGAACTTTCGGATAACAGCGCAATACTTGATATGTACAGCGATTCCAACTACTATCCGATACCCGAGGCACGGGGAACAAAATATACCATAACCAATATGTTAGTGAACTGACACTGTGATACTCAAAGGACGTGATTGTTTGAAAAAAATAATACTGAAAGCATTCGCAGTCATAACCGCACTGACAGTGCTTGTGACTTCATTCAGCGCCTGCTCAGGTACAGATGCGGGAAATGACAGTGATAAAACAAGTTTTGCCGAAATGAAGTCTGACGGAGAGCTTGCATACAACACCAAAGGTGAGTTTTCCGTTAACCTGTCGGTTGATAATATTACACTTGACAAGGAAATTAAGGCTGACAACGTAAAGGTTTTCTATTCATACATCGACAGCGACAAACTGCCTGATATAGACGCATCGCAGCCGGTAAGGCTGAATACCGATGAATATTCCTCGGTATATGCAAAGGTTACATCGCTCACGGTAAATTCCGAGCACTCGGTGACCGTTGTTTTTAGTGACGGTCAATTCAGCGGAAATAAACCGGACTGCTTCTTTGTGTTATTTGATAACAACAGTAATACTTCGGGACGATATCTGATTTCAATGATACCGGTGAAATATCCGTCATATTCACTTGTCAGCGATACTACGCAGATACGTTCCGAAAGCACGACAAACAGATTTAAGCTGACACTTGACAAAAGCAGTTTTGCCGGTGATATTTCCGCTGATGATATTGTGCTGTCAGGCGGATTTGAAAACTGTAGTATCAGCAATATCGAAAAAATCGGTGAAAATACATTGTCATTTACAATAAGTACGGATAACGGCTATAAATCCGGAGATGACGGCTGTATAACCGTAAAACGCAGAGCTGTTACAGATGCGGCAGTTGATGTATCGACAACGGTCGATATTGTATCACCGACGGTTCAGTTTCAGTCAAACAGTTTTGAAGCGTCAACAAATTACGCAAGAATCCCCGTTTCGCTTATTGACTGTTCGTTTAGCGACAGTGTTGCTGCAGGTATGTTCGGTTGTGATAATGACAGTATTGAAATAACACGTTTTGACAGAGTGTCGGCAAACGAGGGTGTATTGTATCTTTCGTTTGATGCAGATGCGCCGTCAAATGCTATATCATTGATATCCGATTGCACATTCAGCATAAAGGACAATGCGCTGAATATCAATTATCCGCTGTATTTCAGTGTATTGCCGAAATCTCCCGATGTAAGCGCAGTGATAACAAAGGTCGAAGAAAACGGCTCAGATTTCAGGGTAACGGCACAGTTCAGCGTTGTGGACGGAACATTTAATGTAATCAGCAAGAACAGCTTTATATTCAGCGGAGATTATTCCAAAGCGATGATAACTTCAATAACCGCACAGGATGATATGGCAACAGTCAGCTTTGATATACCGAAAACTTCATCGTTGGAAAACGCCGAGCTGTACGGTACTGTGGGAATACGTTCCGGTGCTGTTATGAGCCGTTGGGGAATACAGACAAATATCTCGGCATTTCCGCTGTATTATAGCGCCGCAGAGCAGGAAGAAAGTATTCCCGATGTATCGGATAACGATACATTGCTTGATATGCTTTCGGCTATGAATGAATATTTCGGCAGTGTGGCTATCGGTGATGAACTTTCACCGGGAAACATTTTTGCGGGCAACGACAAGGTTGATTATACAGATCTCAGCGATAAGTATGGCAATATATACGCAACAATAAACAGAACAAATAAATTACCGGATTCGGAAAATGTATCGTCGGGAGTAAAAACAGCTGAAGACATTTATACTGTCAGAAGATATATGAATGACCTTATGGCAATGCACGCACTTATTAGACCGGTCAGTGAAAGCACTGCGAAGCTTTTTGCCGTTTATGACAGTATGAGTGTAACAGACGATGCACAGGAGCTTGAAACACTCGGTTCTGAGGCAAAAGAGCTGACGGCAAAGATCACGTCGGTCTATTCAGCCAATATCAAAGGTATGTCCTACAGCGAGCTTTTAAACAGGATCATTTCGGAATATACGGGTGGTGCAACAGGTTCTTTTGATGCGCTGTGCGACAATATCTATAACTGGTATCCTCAGGGAACAGACGATAAAAAAATGTTCAGAAGTATGTCACTGAGCATTATTATAAATGCGGCGGTTATTGAATATATCTCTGCTTCCGGAAGTGAAGACAATGCCGCTGATTTCGGTTCTGTGTGCAGGAGTCTTGCCGCACTGGAGGAATATCAGAAAACACACAAGGTAAGCAAGGGTGACAGCGGCAAAATATTCTGCACAACACTAGGCAGGTCATTCGGTCTGCAAAGAGTAAATTCAGTGCTTCACGATCCTGTCAATGAAATTACGCTTTCTGAAATTTCACAACTCGAAAATCTTATGAACAAGGACAGTTCAATGGAAAAAGAGCTTGAAAGCGTCGGCTTCGGAGTTTCTCCGGTCAGATATATAGTTTGCGCCGACAGTAATATTACCGGCAGATTGCAGACAGAACAGGGACGTAATATATATTCGTTCGTACGGCGTGCAACATTATATGACCTGACAGTTTCTCGGACAGTTAATGAAATGGAATATTGCAATTATTATTACAGCATAGAAATCAACGATGACGGAAAGCCTTCTGCCGTACCATATGTCAATGTTTATTACAGACTTTATACTCTGAAGTAATTTAAATTTATCGGCATTATTATGATTATATTTTTTCGGTTACAGTAAACTGCAAGTATGTTGCAAAGAGCATTTCTGATACACAATTGCAGTATACAAATCCTTATGTAAAGGTGTGAAATTATTGAATTACATTGAAGATAACACAATCGTTACCGAAAGACTTGTTATAAAACCTGTGGCTGTTTCCGATACGGAAGAAATACATAAGTATGCAGGCGACAAAGAAATAGATATGATGCTTTTTCTGCCAAATGATAATATAGAGCAGACAATAGAATTTACAAAAAATGCGGTCAGGGAATGGGCAAAGGAAAATCCGTCAGTCAGAGAATTTGTAATGCTGTATAACGGTAAGATTATCGGCGGTATCGATCTTGAAACGGTCGATGAAAGCGCTTATGAAATCGGTTGGGTAATAAGTAAAGATCACAGGAATAACGGATTTGCAACAGAGGCAGGTAAAGCACTTGTCGGGTATGCGTTTGAAGTTCTTTCAGCAAAAAGGGTGATAGCTCATTGCGATGTAAGAAATAAGGCGTCGGAAAAGGTAATGCAGAAGCTCGGAATGACGCTTGCTGACAACAGCGGTACAAGATTTTATGAAAAGACGGGCGTAACAGCGGGAGAGCTGATGTATTGTATCGACAGGCAGGAAAAACAGGAAACGGAATAGCGGCAAAATAAACGGGGCTGTATCAGTTGTACAGCCCCGTTAATATTATTCTTTTTGATTATTCCTGAGTTTCAGCTTCAGGCTCTTTCTCTTCTGATGTTTCTGAATCGGCACTATCCTCAGCCTTTTCTTCTTCAGGCTTGTTCATAACATCTGAAGGATCAAGAACTTCATCATCGTCATCGAAGAATTCATCGTCGAAATCTTCATCACTGTCCATTATATCATCGAACTGATCGTATTCGATCTCCTTTTCTGTCTTCTTCTTGAGATATATAAAGACAGCTGCAACAGCACCGAGTACTGCGAGAGTGCCAACGGCAAAACCGGTAAATGCTTTCATTTTAAACCTCTTTCCGGTGCTTTCACACCAACTTTATTGTAATTATTATACTATATTGACTGTCGGATTTCAAGTGTTTTTTATCAATATGAGCAGTTTTAACAAATTTCTTACAGGTTTCCTGTTAAATTCATCAATACGGCAAGTGCGGCAACAGGTGCGGTTTCGCATCTTAAAATGCGTTCACCGAGGTGAACTGCGGTAAACCCTTTTGAAAGGGCGTAATCGACTTCTTCTTTTTCAAAACCGCCCTCACTGCCGATGAACACTGCGATTTTCTTATATGACAAATCAAGCTCCGACAGCTTCTTACCGCCGCATTCATAGAAAATTATCGGCAAGGTGTCGCTGTCGATGCTGTTAACAGCGGTTTTAAAATCGGTAAACGGTGCAACTTCGGGAATTTTTCCGCGTCCGCACTGTTTTGACGCTTCATACGAAATACGCTGTAAGCGCTGTACCTTTTTATCGGCACTTTTTGCGTCCGGTCTTGAAACACAACGCTTTGACAGAAATGGTACTATTCTCACTGCACCAAGCTCAGTTGCTTTCTGGACTATGAAATCGAGCTTGTCGTTCTTCGGGATAGCTTGATAGAGCGTTATTTCTATGTCAGGTTCTGCTAAGTTGTCCTTTTTGTCGAGAATAGCAAATTCAACGGAATTCTTGTTTTCGGCTGAGGACAGCTCGCAAAGATAATCGTGTCCGTTTTTGTCGCAGATTATTGCCTTGTCGCCCTTTCTCATTCTGAGTACCTGAGCGATATGCTTTGAATCCTCATCGTTCATATATATTATTCTGTCGTTTTCGTCTATAGTATCCGAGAAAAATCTTGGATAACGCCATTTTTCGAGTTCTTCAGCCATATATTCTCCTTTACGCATTCGGCGCATTTTCAAATAATTTGTTTATCATTTTCATATAACAGCTGTTTTCGGGCTTTTCAAGACGGCTGTCATCACGCAGAATATCGTCGGCCGCTTCGCCTGTAATTTTAAGTATATCAAGGTCTGCGTAAATATCTGCGATTTTAAGCTGCGGCAGACCGTGTTGCTTACTTCCGAAAAAGTCACCGGGACCACGGAGCTTAAGGTCTTCGTTAGCTATTTCAAATCCGTCTGCGGTTCGTACCATGGTGTCCATACGCTGTTTCGTATATTCGCTCTTGTTGTCGGTTACAAGAATACAGTGAGATTGCTCTGTGCCTCTGCCTACTCTGCCTCTTAGCTGATGGAGTTGTGACAGCCCGAACTGCTCGGCGTTTTCGATCACCATTACAACGGCATTCGGAACATCAACACCGACTTCTATTACCGATGTCGCAACAAGGACTTTCAGCTTATTGTCCTTGAAATCCTGCATTACTGCGTCCTTGTCTGCTTGCTTCATCTTTCCGTGAAGAAGTCCTGTCGGAACATTGGCAAGGCAGGTATTTTGAAGCGAATTTATATATTCTGTCGCCGCCGCTTTTTCGGACACGCCCTCTTCGATAAGCGGGCAGACAATGTACGCCTGAAAACCGTTATTGACGTATTTAAGAATGAATTTATACAGTCTTTCACGGTAGCTTGTATCCACAGCGTATGTCCTTACAGGCAGTCTGCCTTTCGGCATTTCGTCAAGTATGGATATATCAAGGTCGCCGTAGATTATCATTCCGAGCGTGCGTGGAATAGGCGTAGCTGACATTACGAGAACGTGAGGCTCGTTGCCTTTAGAACCGAGCGCCGCACGCTGTTCCACACCGAATCTGTGCTGTTCGTCTGTAATAACAAGTCCGAGAGAGCTGAACCTTGTGCTTTTCTGTATAAGCGCCTGAGTACCGACGGCAATGTCAATCTGACCGTCTGCGATAAGCTGTCTTATCTGCTTTTTCTGAGCAGGTGTCTGTGAGCCTGTAAGCAGAGCAATAGTCACTCCGAGCGGAGCTAAGAACTTGTGAAGCGTGTCATAATGCTGTTTTGCAAGTATCTCGGTAGGCGCCATAAGAGTTGACTGGTAGCCGTTAAGATAGGCAAAATATGCCGCTCCTGCCGCTACGGCAGTCTTACCCGAACCGACATCACCTTGTAACAGCCTGTTCATCGGCACCGATTTCTGCATATCGGTGCAACAGTCTGATATAGCACGTTTCTGCGCTCCGGTCAGATCAAAAGGCAGAGAAGAGTAGTAAGCTTCTACGCTTTTGTCCTGCATTGTCGCACCTGAAAGCCGTTTGTTGCGGTTTTTCATTGATTTCAGTCCGAGCTGTAAAAGAAAAAGCTCTTCAAATGTAAGGCGGTATTTAGCCTTGTCGTACTGTTCTTTATTTTCCGGGAAATGAATCCAGCGTAAAGCGCTATCATAGGAAATAAGGCCGTATTTTTCTTTCAGTTTATCCGAAAGGTAATCCTCATAGGTAAAGTCACTGAGTACATTTTTTATACAGTTTGACATTATGCCCTGCGATATTCCTGTTGTAAGGCTGTAGCGGGGCATAAGCTTGTTCGGCTCTGATGAATCAATAAAAACAGGCGAGTTCATTTCCTTTCTGAGAAAATCACCCGCCACTTTGCCATAAAAGCAATATTCATTGTCGAGCTTAAGCCTTGTGAAAGAATAGTCGCTGTTGAAGAACGTTATAAGCATATCGCCTGTGCCGTCACTGACTAATACTTTGAATATATTTATCCTGCCGTAATACGGCGGAAATTTCTTTGTAACGAATGCTTTAACAACGTGGTTTTCACCGTCGTTCATAAGTTCGGATATAGCAGTCGTTTCATTGAAGTCGATATATCCTCTCGGATAATGCTCGGCAAGCTGTAAAGCCGTTGTTATGCCGAGCTTTTCGAGGAGCTTTGCTCTTTTTTCGCCGACGCCCTTGATATAACAGACAGGGGAGTCGGGGCTTTTTTTTATTTCGTTCATAAAATTATTCTACTGATACCAGGTAGTAATATACAGGCTGTCCGCCGTTTACAAGTACAATCTCGATATCGTCGCTTATCTTGGCTCTGAGCGCTTCAAAAGCCGCCTGAGCGGTTTCGTCTGTCACGTCGCTGCCGTAAATTACCGTAATATAGGACGAGCCTGAACGGATAAGCTTCTTTGTAATCTTGATAAGCGCTTTTGTAACATCCTTTTCAACAAATGCAAGCTTGCCGTTTTCCATGGCGAGTATTTCGCCCTTCTTTATCTGCTTGCCCTCAAAGTCGCTGTCACGGACAGCAAATGTAATCGAGCCTGAACCTACGTTATCAAGCGCCTTTGTCATATTCGCACCGTTTGTCCTGAAATCGTTGCTTTCATCAAAGGCGAGCATAGCGGTGATACCCTGAGGGATCGTTCTTGTCTGTAAAACTATAACGTTCCTGTCGGTCAGCTTTACAGCCTGTTCAGCCGCCATAATTATGTTCTTGTTGTTGGGAAGAACGAAGATATTTCTTGCAGGGGTTGCGTTGATAGCTTCAAGAATATCTTCGGTAGAGGGGTTCATAGTCTGACCGCCTCTTACTATAACGTCAACGCCGAGATCCTTGAACAGGTCTTCAAGTCCTGCACCCGATGTAACGGAAACAAAGCCGAAATCCTTTGTAGGCTCTGCGGGAGCAAGCTTCTGCTTCTTCTGCATTTCTGCCTTTGCCGCCGCACCCTTGTGCTGTTCTTTCATATTCTCAATTTTGAGGTTTATGAGCGAGCCGTAAAGGATACCCTCTTCAAGCGCCTTACCGGGATGCTCTGTATGAACGTGAACCTTTATGATGCTGTCATCATCAACGACTACAACACAGTCGCCGATTGATTCAAGAAATGCACGGAGCTTTGTTGCATCCTTGTTCACGTCGCTCTTCACAACGATAAATTCCGTACAATAGGTGAATTCTATATTGGTTTCAAAGGTACCTGCGGCATTTGTTACGACCGCTTTTTCCGTTACCGTTTCTTCCTTTGCGCCAACCATCACACCGTCGCAGATAACGGACGCCATACCCTTGAGGATAGTATAGTATCCCATACCGCCTGCGTCTACAACTCCTGCTTTTTTAAGAACGGGGAGCATTTCGGGGGTCTGATCGAGAGTTTCCTTTGCGGCTGTTGTAAGAACATCGAACAGTTCGGGGAAATCCTTGCACTGAGCGTCATTCGCCTTTTCTGCGGCAACTCTTGCAACGGTGAGGATAGTACCCTCAGTGGGCTTCATTACTGATTTATAGGCTGCCTCTGCACCTAATTTAAGTGCGTTGCAGTAGTCCTCTACATTTGCTTCATGCTTGCCTGCAAGACCTTTTGAAAGGCCTCTGAATAAGAGGGAAAGGATAACGCCTGAGTTACCTCTTGCACCTCTGAGCATAGCTGAAGCCGCCGTCTGCGCTACTGTTTCGACAGTTGCGCTGTCGCTGAGCATATTAAGTTCTGCAACGGCATTTCTTATGGTCATAGACATATTGGTGCCGGTGTCGCCGTCCGGAACGGGGAATACGTTCAGCTCGTCAACGTTTTCCTTATTATTGATTATATTGTTTGCACCTGAGATGATCGCATCTCTGAGAATTTTTCCGCTTAGCATTAGTCAGATACTCTCCTTGATATTATACTTTGACAGAATCGACGAAAACATTAACCTTATCTACCGTAAAGCCTGTTTCGTCTTCTACTGCAAATCTTACCTTATGGATGATGCTCTTTACTATCGTGGACACATTTACACCGTACATAACGGAAATATGCAGATCAATGTAAAGCTTATCGTTCTTATATTTTACCGTGACACCTTTTTCTGAAAGAATAGTCTTGTCGGCAAATTTCTTTATGAATTTCAGAGGTACTTTTTCAATGAATGTCTGTTTTGCATCTACGGCATTCATTCCCACTATGCCAAAGCAATTGGTAACAGTTCCGCCGATAAGGGTGTAGAAGAACTGCTTTGAATAGGTAATCGTTCCTAAGTGGTTGTTTATCGTGATCATTTGTATAACCTCCTTATAAATCGGACTATATCATTATACTATATTTCACGGCAAATTTCAAGCGTTAATGCCAAATTACCGTTCAAGGATATAAATTCCGCAGTCGGTAGGACGGGCAATAAAGACGCTTTTGTATTTTTTCGACAGTGTGTTTTTTGCTTCAATAGCCTTGTTTTCATTTTCAAACACACCGAATACTACGCTTCCGCTGCCTGTCATTTCCGATATGACGGCTCCGCTTTCAAACAGGTCGTTTTTCATTTCTTCGATCCTGCTGTCGTGATAGATCTCAGTGAATACGTTGCTTATGAAGCCGGCACCGTCAGAAAGACTTCCGCAGACAATGCTGCTTACAAAATCGGCATAATGAGGATTTATCTCAGTCGGATTTTCATCATACTTTGCATAGGCTTCGGCTGTACTCAGCGTAAACCCGGGATAAATGCAGAGAAACACGCAGTCATGCTCACATTCGGCGATTATCATATCGCCGTTTGTTATGCTGTACTGTGTTCCGCCTTTTATGCAGATAGGAACATCTGCACCGATTTTATCACCGACAGCACACAATGCTTCGGTATCGAGCTTTTTACCGAACAGCTCATTGAGTGCGACAAGCGTTCCTGCACCGTCGACTGACGAACCGCCCATTCCTCCCATCAGAGGAACGTGCTTTTCAATATCAACAGCTATCTCGGCGGCAAGTCCGGTTGCATCGAAAAATGCTTTTGCGGCTTTCCATACGATATTCTTTTCATCGCACGGAATGTCGGGGTTATTGCAGGTTATCCTGCAATCAAAACTGTCCGTACTCATAACGCTGACGGTTATATCGTCATAAATATCAACGCTTTGTGTCGCAATGTTGAGAGAATGTCTGCCGCTCGGCAGTCTGCCCGTTATATCGAGAAACAAATTAAGCTTTGCATACGCTCTTACTTGAATTTTCATTACAGTACACCGAGATCTTCAAGGAACAGTCTTATGCGCTCAAGCGCAGTCTTGATATGCTGGAGCGAATATGCATAGGATACACGGATGTAACCCTCTCCGCACTTGCCGAAAGCATCGCCGGGAACTACCGCAACTCTGTGCTTTTCAATCAGCTGTTCGCAGAACTCCTGTGATGTAAGACCTGTTTTCTTTATCGACGGGAAGATGTAGAATGCGCCTTCAGGTTCAAAGCAATCAAGACCCATTTCGTTAAAGCCTTTTACGATAAGACGTCTTCTCATATCGTATTCGCCACGCATATATTCAATGTCTTTTTTGCAATCCTTAAGTGCTGTTACTGCGGCATACTGGCTCATTGTAGGCGAACACATTATGCCGTACTGGTGAATCTTCAGCATCTGAGTGACAATAGGAGCGGGAGCTGCGGCAAAACCGAGCCGCCAGCCTGTCATCGAAAACGCTTTTGAAAAACCGTTGATAAGAACGGTACGTTCTTTCATTCCGTCTATATCGACTATTGAGCAGTGTTCTTCATCGCCATAGGTAAGCTCTGAATATATCTCGTCGGAAATAATGATTATATCTGTGCCTCTGATTACCTCCGCAATTGCTTCAAGGTCGGATCTTCTCATAACCGCACCTGTGGGATTGTTCGGGTAGGGAAGTACAAGAGCCTTTGTTTTCGGGGTTATATGCGCTTTCAGTGCTTCGGCGGTCAGCTTGAAGCCGTTTTCAACGCTTGTTTCTATAGCAACGGGTGTGCCGTTTGCAAGTGTTACGATAGGACCGTAACAGACAAAGCTGGGCTGAGGGATAAGTACCTCATCGCCCGTATCAATGAGCGCTCTTATAGCAAGGTCTATTGCTTCCGAGCCGCCGACCGTTACAAGTATCTCGTGCAAGGGGTCGTAGCTGACGTGCAGCCTGTCGTTGATATAGTCGTTGATAGCAATGCGAAGGTCAGCAAGACCTGCGTTTGCGGTATAGTTTGTACGTCCTTTTTCAAGAACTCTGATAGCTTCTTTTCTTATTGCCCACGGTGTCTTGAAATCAGGCTCACCGACCGACAGTGATATAACATCATCATAGCTTGCGGCTATGTCAAAAAACTTTCTTATACCCGAAAACTGCAAATCCTGCACCTTTCGGGAAAGTATATTTTCATAATCCATCACGGAGATACCAAACTCCTTTCGTCCGTGTTCTTTAAGAACATCTTGTCTTTTTCCTTATATCTGTGCAGAATGAAATGCGTTGTTGTGCTGAGAACGCCGCCTAAAGGCGCTAATCTATCCGTTACGAACATAGCTACATCACGCAGATTTGTACCCTTGATAGTTACGGCAAGGTCATAACCGCCGCTCATAAGGTATACCGATGAAACCTCATCATACTGAGCGATAACTGCCGCTACATCATCATAACCGCACTGTATTTCGGGGGAAACTCTGACTTCGATAAAGGCACAGACGGAGTTTCTGTCGAATTCTTCTTCGTTGATGATCGCGGTATAGCCGATTATCATTCCGCTCTTTTCAAGCTCCGCTATCATCGCCGCCACATCGTCAGCTGAGGTATCAAGCATCGCCGCCAGCTGTTCGTTTGAAAGTCTGGCGTCCTGTCTTAAAAGGTCAACAAGCTTTTCTTTCTTTGTCATAATCTTATCCTCCGAATTATTTTATGCTTATAAATGTGGGATTACGTTTCTTGAAAAATGCAAGTTCTGTAAAGCCCACACTTCTTGCGAGTTCTATAGCCTCCGGAATACCTTTTCCGAGGTCTTGCGTGCAATGTGCGTCCGAGCCTACAGTAAGTATCTTACCGCCAAGCTCTTTATAAAGTCTTACATAGTATTCATCTGGCAGCGTAAGACCTATCTTCTGTCTGAGCCCGCTTGAATTGATCTCGATGCCTATATCGTTTTTGATAAGGGCAGAGAATATTTCCTTGATTATCGGAAGATAACGGCTCATATCTATATAAAGTCCGGATTCGCCTACAATATAGCGCAGTGGGTATGTAAGGTGACCGAGTACGTCAAATTCGCCCCACCGAGCCATTTCGAGCATTTCTTCAAAGTACAGCTTCATTATCATTTCGGGCTGCACCTCATTATAATCAAGAAGATAGAAATCTTCCCAGCCGTTGCACATATGGAGCGAGCCGATTATAAAGTCATAATCATAGCTTGACAGCATTCTTTTTGTAAGCTCCATATCGTGTAAAGGCTGACCCAGCTCCACACCGTATGCCATATTTATCTTATCCGCATACTTTTTAATAAGGGCGGGAGAGATCTCTGACGCCCGTTTTACAGGTTCTTCATAGAGGTATTCCTCATCGTAGAATTTATTTATTTCAAGGTGATCTGTGAGCGAGTAATATCTGATACCAAGCTCTGTCGCTCGTCTGACCATTTCTTCCGGATCGTTACTGCCGTCGGGCGACAGATTTGAGTGATTGTGTACGTCCATCAGAATTTCTGATTCGTTCATATTTGCTACCTTCCTTTTGCGGTTGTTCTATATCTATACATATTTTATTTTACCACAAACAAAGCTGTTTGTCTATTGTAATATTCAAATTAATTGTGAAGATTGCAAAAAAATACCGAGGAAATAAATTCCCCGGTAAGATTTTATTTGTCATTGTCAAGATTGTTGTTGACACCGTATGAAAGCGTCAGCAGGCTGTCGCCCAAATGAACGTTTTCAACGATTATGTTTTTATGCTCAACGTTAATGTCGTAGTGCGAGAAGTTCCAGAACGATCTCACACCAAGCTCTGTAAGGCGGTCGACTATCTCCTTTGTAACCGATTTCGGTATACAAAGAACGGCAACCTCCGGCTTATTTTCACGGCAGAACTTTTCAAGATCGTCAATATCGGTTATTGTCAGCTTTCCGAGAGGATTTCCGACTATTTTCTTGTTGGAGTCGAATATACCGATAAGACTGCATCCGCTTTTTTCAAAGTTAATGTGAACGGCAAGCGCAGTGCCGAGATTACCCGCACCGATAAGAATCGTTTTTCTGTGCTTGTCAACGCCGAGAATACGTCCTATTTCTTTGCGGAGTTCCGAAACATTATAGCCGTAGCCCTGTTGTCCGAAGCCGCCAAAGCAATTGAGATCCTGTCTTATCTGCGATGCGGTAAGGTGCATTCTCTCCGATAATTCTCTTGAAGAAATCTTAGAGATCTGCTGATCCTCCAGCTCGCCGAGAAAGCGGTAGTAGCGGGGAAGTCTGCGTATTACTGAATTTGATATGTTAATGCTTTTCGACAAGATACTGCCTCCTTACAGTTTTTATTGAGATCAGAGCGTTGCTTTAAGTCTGTTGTTGATTTCAAGCAGGAAGTCCTCTGTATTTACCTTTCTCTTGTTGTCAAGGTTTGAAAGTACATAGAGGTCGCCTGTCATAACACCGTCTTCGATCGTCTTTATTGTAGCCTTTTCAAGCTTGTCTGCAAAGTCGGAAAGCTCCTTGTTGCCGTCAAGCTCGCCGCGTTTTCTTAAAGCGCCTGTCCATGCGAACAGAGTAGCTACCGAGTTCGTTGAGGTTTCTTCACCCTTTAAGTGCTTGTAGTAGTGACGTGTTACCGTGCCGTGTGCGGCTTCATACTCGTAAACGCCTGTGGGAGAAACAAGTACGGATGTCATCATACCGAGGCTTCCGAAAGCTGTTGCCACCATGTCTGACATTACATCGCCGTCATAGTTCTTGCAAGCCCAGATATATCCGCCCTCAGAACGTACAACTCTTGCTACAGCGTCATCAATCAGTGTATAGAAGTATGTGATACCTGCGGCATCGAACTTTTCTTTGTACTCATTATCGAATATTTCCTGGAAAATATCCTTGAACGTATGGTCGTACTTCTTTGAGATAGTGTCCTTGGTTGCAAACCAGAGATCCTGCTTTGTGTCGAGCGCAAAGTTGAAGCAGGCTCTTGCGAAGCTGGCGATACTTGCGTTTATGTTGTGAAGTCCCTGAATGATGCCGTCAGAACCGCTGAACTTGTGTATAAGCTGTCTTGTTTCGTTTCCGTCCTTATCGGTCACAACAAGTTCTGCTGTACTGCCGTCGGCAACCTTCATCTCGGAGTTTTTGTAAACATCGCCGTAAGCGTGACGTGCAATGGTTATCGGCTTTTTCCAGCCGGGCAGCAGAGGAGTGATGCCCTTTACGATAATGGGGGCTCTGAATACGGTACCGTCAAGGATAGCACGGATAGTGCCGTTGGGCGACTTCCACATTTCCTTTAAGTTGTATTCTGTCATTCTCTGTGCGTTGGGAGTGATTGTTGCGCACTTTACCGCTACACCGTATTTCTTTGTAGCATTTGCGGAATCAATCGTTACCTGATCGTTTGTTTCGTTTCTGTGAACAAGACCGAGATCGTAATAATCTGTCTTTAAGTCAACATACGGGCAGATAAGTATATCCTTGATCATCTTCCAGATAATTCTGGTCATTTCGTCGCCGTCCATCTCAACGATGGGGGTGGTCATCTGAATCTTTGCCATTATAGCCGTTCCTTTCGATATTACTTGTTGTGCTTTGTGTAGTTAAGCAGACCGCCTGCGAGCATCATACCCTTGCCACGCTCGGATAATTCGCAGGTAACCTTGTATTCTGTACCCTTTGTTATATTCTTGACGGTTATCTCAGTACCGTTTTCTATAGCGTTTCTTATGCCGGGAAGTTCAAGAACATCGTCACGGTCAATCTTGTCATAATCAGCCTCGTCTACAAAGCACAGAGGAAGAATACCGTTGTTGATAAGGTTCTGTCTGTGGATACGGGCAAACGATTTGCAGATTATAGCCTTTACGCCGAGATAAAGAGGAGCAAGTGCGGCGTGTTCTCTTGAAGAACCCTGACCGTAGTTTGCACCGCCGACGATAATGCTCTTGCCAAGCTCCTTTGCTCTTGTCGGGAATGTTTCATCGCATACTGTAAAGCAGTATTCCGAAATCGCAGGTATGTTTGAACGCAGAGGTAATATCTTTGCGCCTGCAGGCATAATATGGTCTGTGGTGATGTTGTCGCCGACCTTGAGTGAAACCTCGGCTTTTATATCTTCTGCCAGAGGAACGTTTATAGGGAAGGGCTTTATGTTCGGTCCTCTGAGAACCTCAACATCGGGAGCTTCCTCAGGTGAAGCGGGAGGAACTACCATATTGTCGTTTATAAGGAACTTTTCGGGCATTACATAGGGAGGCATATCTCCTGCAAGTCTGGGATCTGTGAATACGCCCGTGAGCGCCGAGATTGCGGCTGTTTCGGGAGATACAAGATAGATCTGACCGTCCTTTGTTCCGCTTCTGCCTAAGAAGTTTCTGTTGAAGGTACGCAGAGAGATTCCCTTTGAGTTGGGCGACTGACCCATACCTATGCACGGACCGCAGGCACTTTCAAGTATTCTTGCACCTGCACCGATAAGAATTGATAATGCGCCGCAGTCTGCAAGCATATTGAATACCTGCTTTGAGCCGGGAGCTATTGAAAGGCTTACATCGGGATGTACCGTCTTGCCCTTTAATATATGAGCAACCTTGAGCATATCCTGTAATGAGGAGTTGGTACATGATCCGATACATACCTGATCTATCTTGATTGCACCGATTTCTTTTACGGTTTTTACGTTGTCGGGGCTGTGAGGACAAGCTGCCATAGGAACAAGCTCGGAGAGATCGATGTTGATTTCTTCATCGTATACGGCATCGGGATCTGCACTGAGAGCAACGAAGTCTTCTTCACGATCCTGTGCCTTTAAGAAAGCAAGAGTTGTTTCATCGGAGGGGAATATAGATGTTGTAGCACCAAGCTCCGCACCCATGTTCGTGATAGTTGCACGTTCGGGAACGCTGAGGCTCTTAACGCCTTCGCCGCAGTATTCGATGACCTTGCCAACGCCGCCCTTTACGGACATTATCTGAAGTACCTTTAAGATTACATCCTTTGCGGAAACCCAGTCGTTCAGTTTTCCTGTGAGGTTTACCTTTACGACCTTGGGCATTGTTATGTAATATGCGCCGCCGCCCATTGCTACCGCAACGTCAAGACCGCCTGCACCCATAGCGAGCATACCTATACCGCCGCCTGTGGGAGTATGGCTGTCAGAGCCGATAAGCGTCTTGCCGGGCTTGCCGAAACGCTCAAGGTGTACCTGGTGGCAGATGCCGTTACCGGGACGTGAGAAATAGATTCCGTGCTTCTTTGCAACACTGCCTATGTATCTGTGGTCATCGGCGTTTTCAAAGCCTGACTGGAGCGTGTTGTGGTCGATATAAGCGAGTGAAAGCTCTGTCTTTACTCTGTCGATACCCATAGCTTCAAACTGAAGATATGCCATTGTACCGGTAGCGTCCTGTGTCAGAGTCTGGTCGATACGCAGACCTATTTCAGTGCCTTTTATCATCTCACCGTCAATTATGTGGTTCTTGATGATTTTTTCGGTAAGGGTAAGTCCCTTGCTTTCGTTGTTTCCCATTTTTGTCCTCCTGAAAAAAAGATTACAGTTAATTATACATTATATTAAAGTAAAAGTCAAGAATCTGCAACTGTTTATGAAAGAATGAGTGCATGAAATTGCAAAAAATATTTGTTAATGTTGCACAAGTGGCTGAACGGTTTATTATCGGATTTATAGAAATTCGTTCACAAAAGTGCAAATTGGGTGAAAACTGAGAAAATAAACCCGTTGCGGTTGACTTCATACACAGAGATATTGTATAATCTACTATGTATCCCGTGTTTCACGGGAGATTTTACGAGGCGTATTATATGCGAACCAAACAAATTACCCGAAAGGAAAACATATGTCCGTAAAAAAGAAAGTTGCATTTACTGCATTTGCTGCAGCTGTTTTGTTGATTGCAAGCGGTTGCGGTAAAGCTCTGGTGCTTGAAAATGAACCGGCCGGCACAGACCGGAATGATAATATAATAAGCGGCGCACCTGTCAGTAAAACTGTTATAAAGCCTGCCGAAGGCATACCTGAGCAGACAGGCTCGCATACTACGGCCACAGCGACCGCAACAACAAAAAAGAAAACAGAAACCTCACCGAATGAAGATTCATCCGCCTATGAGCCGTCTGTCGATACGTCTTATGACGAACCGCCCGTTCCCGATGAGGAGATTCCGTCTGTGGAAACTGTGACATCGGCTGCTACAACAAAAAAAGATGTGACTGTAACATCAAAAAAGAATGATAATGTTCCTGCCGCCACCGATAATCTGCCTGTAAACAGCTATATGGCACTGAATTATAACGAGGTGAAGGGTGTATGGATATGGTATTCCGAATTGTACCCGATTCTTACCGGAAAAAGCGAATCACAGCTCAGAAGCGGTATAGGCGAGTATTACGATAATTGTCTTTCACTGGGCATCAATACGGTCTATGTTCATGTCCGTCCCTTCGGTGACGCAATATATAAATCCGACTATTTTCCGTGGTCAAAGTACTGCACGGGATATATCGGGGAAGATCCCGGCTATGATCCGCTCAAGGTTATGATAGACGAGGCGCACGCACGCGGAATTTCATTTCAAGCGTGGATCAATCCTTTGCGCTGCTATCAGGAAGATGACGCACCGAATGTAAGCACAACGTATAAAACGGGTCAGTGGTATGACACGAAGGACGGCGACTACATAGTCAAGGTCAATTCTTACTGGTGGCTCAATCCCGCATATAAAGAGGTAACCGACCTGATTGCAGACGGTGTGGCGGAGCTTGTTTCAAAATATGATGTTGACGGCGTTCATATAGACGATTATTTCTACCCCACAACGGAAGCGTATTTTGACAGCATTGCTTTCAACGCTTCATCATACAGCAGTTTATCTCAGTTCAGACTGGATAATTGCAGTCGTATGGTGTCGGGAATGTATAATGCTGTCAAGTCACACAATCCGACTGCATTATTTGGGGTCAGCGCACAAGGCAATGTTACAAACAACGAAACTCAGCTTTATGCTGATGTTGAGAAATGGTCAAAAGAGGACGGATATGTAGATTACATGGCTCCTCAGATTTATTACGGTTTTGATAACGGCGGTCAGCCGTTTGAACAGGTGGTCGAGCAGTGGGATAAAATGCTCGCCGGTACCGGAAAATCGCTTATACCCGGTCTTGCAGTGTACAAGATAGGCACTGAGGATGAATGGGCAGGAAGCGGGAGATATGAATGGCAAAACGATAAGGAAATAATAAAAAGACAGATTATAAAATCGCAGGAAACGTCGAATTACGGCGGCGTTATACTTTACAGCTATCAGTTTATTTTTGAGCCGGACAGTGATGTAAAGCAGGCGGTAAACAAGGAGATTACAGCGTTTAAACCGCTCCTTACGCAATAATTGCCGTGATATCGGAAGGAAGAGCAGAAGATGAGAAATAAATTTATCAGAATAATGGCAGGAGTGCTGTCGGCTTTTATGCTTTTGTCGCAGTTCAGCGCCGTTGCCGAGGAAAGCGCAAGCGACAACACGGCTTCGTCTGCTGAAACAACTGAGCAGTCAAAGAAAACCACTCCGCAGGTGTCTGAATCAAAATTCACGTTGTCGGACGCACTCAAGGCAACTGTGGTAAACCTCGGTGATTTTGAGGCTGAGAAGTTCAGCGAGAAGTTTTCAGCTAAGCTTGATACGCTTATCGGCTATGGAATGAACGGAATATACATAAACCCATACGCAAAAGATGTTTCATATTATTCTACAAATATGAACAAAAGTGGAGACAGGCTTGAAAAAGCGCTTGATATTGCCACTAAAAAGGGTATGCAGAGATTTGTGTACCTTGATGTGAACAGAACGATGTCGGCTTGTCCCGAGGGCGAGGACAAGTATGATTATCTTGTCAGCGAAGCTCACAAATTTGCGCTGAGATACAGGTGCAACGGTATAATTCTTACCGGTTTTTACGGATCAAACACCAATGCCGTTTATGACGAATATATGAAGAACGGCTCGGGTATCGGCTATAAGAACTGGCTTTATGACAGCGTGGAATATAAATTCACGACGGTAAGCGATGTTATTCATATGTCTGATAATTCTGTAGCGGTAGGTCTTGACGCAAAGGATATATGGGCAAACTCGTCGAAAAACGAAAACGGCAGCGATACCTCGGCAAAGTATTCCGCTTATTATAACGGCTATGCGGATACAAAGGCATTTGCCGAAAAAGGTCTTGCGGATTTTATCGTAGTCAATGCGTCCGGCTCTCTTGATGACGAAACGCTGGCGTTTGACAATGTCTGCTCGTGGTGGAGCGATGTTGCAAAAAAAGCCGATATACCATTTTATGTTGTTCATCATAATGAAAAAATAGGCACGGATGAAGCAGGATGGAGCGTTGAGGATCAGCTTCTCAAACAGCTTGCAAAAGCAGATGAACTTGATAATTATTCGGGCAGTGTTTTCTATTCGGAAAAATCGCTCGAAGAAAACCCGATGGGTACAACCGACACTCTTACAAAGTATTTTAACGAACAGATAAACGTTGACAGCCTTTTTGAAGATCTTGAAATGACATCGCCGTACTATACAAGCTATTCTACCGACGATACTTCCGTTGCGTTCATGGGTACTTTTGACGAGAACTTTGATGTATATTTCGACGGCGAAAAATTATCGCTTAACGAAGCCGGTAATTTCTACTTTGAAAAACAGCTCGATGTCGGAATGAACACATTTGTGATAACTCATAAGGGAAAGACGATATATTATAATATTGAGCGAACCATCAATGTACTTAAATCAATCGGCAGTTCGATATCTGAAGGCAAAACGCTTAACGTTGACGGCGGTATGTCGGTATCTGTACTTGCGGTTGCGTACAAAGGTTCATATGCCACTGCGACTCTCGGGGGTACGACTGTCGAACTTACCGAGAATGCTAAGTCAGATGCAGTCGACATTAACTCTTCCTATGCGGCGTTTACCGGCAAGATTACCGTCCCCGAAGGTATTGTCGATGAAGAACAGTATCTCGGAAACATAGAGATTTCCGCTTCTTATGCGGGTTATTCACGCACATACATAGGTGCGGAAGTAATAGTCAATGCTGTCAAGCTACCCGATAAGAATGTCGAAGTTATAGACGAAATACCTGCAGATCAGAGTTCTTTCGGAAACGGAGAAGTTGTCGGAAAACTCTCCGCTGCGGTTTCGGACGATACGGAAGTTAATTACGTAAAGCTGAACAAGAACTTTGCCTATATCTATGACGGAACCAACACCGACTCTGTAAATCCTCCGAATGTCGGACAGTTACCGGAAGGCACTCTTGATTATTACAAGAGTGAATGGGATGAATACTATGTTACCGATTCCGGCAAACGTTTTCTCAAAGAGGACGCAGATCTTGTCAGCGGTTACGGAATGGGTTCAAATCCGCTCGTTGTCAATGCAATAGGTAACGTCGGCGGCGATTCCTTCATTCAGATGTCACTGGAAGACCGCTCATCGTTTACGGTAACTCCTGTTGGAAACGACTATTATACGGGCGTAGACGGTGATTTCAATCTTGATGATTTTACGGCAGACTATATATATATTACATTTGATAATATCACTTCGGTAACGGCTCTGCCTGATTTCAACAACTGTACTGTGTTCAGTGCCGGTGAGTGGAAACAGGTTGAAGTGGACGGCGTGATGAAATTCAGACTGATACTGAAGCTCCGTCAGCCCGGTGTGTATGCCGGAAACAGCGCTACCTATGACAGCGACGGTAATCTCATGTTCAAGTTTGAAATCCTCACAAATGACATAACTAATATGACGGTAGTAATTGATCCGGGTCACGGCGTATCTGAGTACGGTTATGACGATCCCGGTGCGATAGGTCATATTGAAGAAGCCGGTGCAAATCTTGCTGTCGCAAAACTTGTAGAATCAAAGCTCAAGGCTCTCGGCGTGAATGTTGTAAGACTGAAAACAGAGAGTGAGTTCTATGATACAAAGCGCAGACCTTACTATGCCCGTGATTACGGTTGCGATCTGTATATTGCAATCCATTCAAACAAGGCAGGCTCGGAAAGCCCGAGAGGAACAGAGTGCTATTATTATACATCGTACTCGCAGCCGCTCGCCGAGTCGCTTACAAGGCACGTTTCGTCATATTTCAGCAATAATGTTTATTCTGACGGAGCAAATTGCAACAGAGGCGCTCAGTACAGCTATATGTGGACGACAAAGCAGCAGGATTTCCCGTCGGTACTTATAGAAATGGGATTTGTAAGTAACTATGAAGACGCTATGGCTCTTGCAAGCAGCTCGGATCAGGAAGGCATAGCACAGAGCATAGTTGACGGTATAAAGGAATACGTAACAAGAAGCGGAGTTTCTTCGTATTGACAATTGTAAATGCGGCAGGCTGTGTGCCTGCCGCATTTTATGTTATGTGTTTTCTTTTTTATGAAAGGAGCAAAAAAATACTTGCAATTTACGCTCGTCTTTGATATAATATTAATGTACTATGCAAAGGGCTGTGTTGCCCGGTGCAAATCTAATTTTAAAAAAAGAAATGGGGACTTCCAATGCCAGCAAATATAGTTGTAGGAACTCAGTGGGGCGATGAAGGTAAGGGTAAGATCATTGATATTATCGCTTCAAGAGCCGATGTAGTAGTCCGTTCACAGGGCGGTAACAACGCAGGTCATACAGTAGTAAACGACGGACAGACTTATAAGCTTCATCTTATTCCTTCAGGCATTCTTTATAAAAACACTACCTGCCTTATCGGTGCAGGCGTAGTTCTTGATCCTAAGGATCTTTTAGGTGAAATCGACAGCCTTTCATCCAGAGGCGTTTCTTTCGACAACCTCAAGATAGACCCCAGAGCGCACGTTGTTATGCCATGGCACATTACTCTTGACGGACTTTCAGAAAAATTCAGAGGCAACTCCGATATAGGTACTACAAAGCGCGGTATAGGTCCTTGCTATATGGATAAATACGAGCGTTGCGGTATCCGTGTTTATGACCTTGTTCACCCTGAAGTTTTCGCTGAGAAGGCAAGAATGACAGGTAAACTCAAGAACAAGATAATCACAGAAGTTTACGGCGGCGAGGCTCATGACATTGAAGCTATCATAAAGGAATACACAGAATACGGCAAGCGACTTGCAAAGTACGTTGACGATGTATCTGTCATCGTTTATGAAGCTGCAAAGGCAAACAAGACGATAATGTTCGAGGGTGCACAGGCTACACTCCTTGATATTGATTTCGGTACTTATCCTTACGTCACATCTTCGCATCCGCTTTCAGCAGGCGTCTGCGTTGGCACAGGTGTAGGTCCGATGATCATATCCAATATAATCGGTGTCGCAAAGGCTTATACTACACGAGTAGGTAAAGGTCCCTTCCCGACAGAGCTTAACGACGAAACAGGCGAAACAATCAGAAACAAGGGCGGCGAGTTCGGTACAACGACAGGCAGACCCAGAAGAACAGGCTGGTTCGATGCTGTTATAGTACGTCATTCGGTAAGAGTAAACGGACTTTCTTCACTTGCTATTAACAAGCTTGATACACTCGGCGGTATAGGCGATCTTAAGGTATGCGTTGCCTACAAGAAGCCTGACGGTACTGTTGTTGAGAATTTCCCTGCAGCACTTGAAGAACTTGCAGACTGCACGCCTGTTTACGAAACTCTCAAGGGCTTTGACGATGATATTTCTGCTTGCCGTAGTTTTGACGAACTGCCCGATGCTTGCAAGAAGTATATCGAAAGACTTGAAGAGCTCTGCGATTGCCATATTTCTATGGTCGGCGTCGGACCTGACAGAGAGCAGATCATCGAAAGATAACAAAACTGTAGGACGTGTTTGATTGAATATCCTTTTTATCGGAGATGTTGTAGGGCAGAAGTCCTGTGCAAATCTCAGAGAAAAATTACCTTTGCTCAAGAGAGAGTATAATATAAACACCGTTATCGTAAACGGAGAAAACTCCGCCGACGGAAACGGCATAACGCCTGTAACGGCAAAATACCTGCTTGACAGCGGTGCCGACTGTGTAACTACCGGCAATCATTGTTTCAGACGGAAAGAAATGGACGCTTTTTACGAAACATCGGACATAGTGATCCGTCCTGCAAATTTTCCGGACGAGGTGGTCGGCAAAGGATACACGATACTTGATCGCGGCAGATGCTCAATATGCGTAATAAATCTTATGGGCGTCGTGTTTATGCAGAACCTTGAAAATCCTTTTAACTGCATTGACAGGATATTGAATGAGGTAAAATCAAAGGTAATAATCGTTGACTTCCATGCGGAGGCAACATCAGAGAAAAGAGCGCTCGGTCACTATCTTACCGGTAGGGTTTCTGCTGTGCTTGGTACTCACACTCACGTTCAGACAGCCGATGAAGAGATTCTCGGCGGTCATACAGGATATATCACTGATGTCGGCATGACCGGTGTTACCGATTCGGTTCTCGGCATCAAAAAAGATATTATTATAAATAATATGATAACCGGCTATCCGCAAAGATATGAATATGCAGAAGGCAGATATTATATCTGCGGTGCGGTTGTTTCGGTTGACGAGAAAACAGGTATCTGTACTTCTATAAAGAGAATCAGATACTGAATATAAATTACCGGGAGGTTTAAAATGGAAGTAGTAAAAGTTTCAGCAAAATCCGTTCCTAAGTCGGTTGCAGGCGCAATAGCAGCAGTTATCCGTGAAAACGGCGAAGTTGAAGTTCAGGCTGTTGGCGCAGGTGCTTCTAATCAGGCAGTAAAAGCTATAGCAATATCAAGAAGCTATATGGCACTGTCCGGCGTTGATCTTGTGTGCATTCCTGCTTTCACTACCGTAAGCATTGACGGTGAGGAGCGCACAGCAATGAAGTTTATCGTTGAATGCCGATAAGCTTGTATTTATGGTAATTTAAGAGGAGAATTGTTCCGGCAGTTCCGGCACCGCTCTGATGTTTTGTCGTCAGGGCGGATTTTTTTGTATATATACTTCTTACAGGCAGAATATATAATTATAAAAAACGGAGGTATATATGACAGATATTGTAATAATAGATCGACACGAATCCTTATCATTGCTTGCGACTGAAATTCTGTCGCATTCGTTTGAAATACGTTATTGCAGTGATAAGTCGCTTTACAAAACCGGAAAAGGGAAGATACTTAATATCTGGCGGACCGACAGATTGAACGGAATGGCATCGGAGAAATCTATAATCGTACTCGGTGAAACCTGTGTTTCTGTGCCCCGGATAATGCCGGACAGTACTGTTATTATTGCAAATGCCATGAATAAAGAACAGATGTCAGTATTGACAAACGTTACCGGTAATGTAATCACCTGTGGAAATCTCATAATGGATACAGTGTCATATACAAGTGTTACCGATGACACGGTAACTGTTTCATTCGGCAGGACTTTTTCAACATTATCCGGCAAAGAAATCCAGCCGTTTGAAAAACCTGTTTACCGCTATAATGATGAAAGCGTATATTCCGTGCTTGCCGTCACGGCTTTGCGTGTGTTACTTGATGACTGCGGATTCTGATTCGTCACTTTTAAGACTGATATAAAATATACACGATATACTTGTATTTTTTTTGCGCCTGGTGTATAATGTATATAATAGCATTATAGTAGTGTAGTGTGCCTTTTGGCACATTTGTGATCAATAACTTGTAACGCGGCACTTGTTTGCTTGCGGGAAAGGTGTATTATTATGGATAAAAAAACAAATCGTACAGGTGCAAGTCTGAGAATATCAAACGACGTACTTACAAAAATAGCAGAAGTTGCCGCTACCGAAATCAGAGGTGTTGCGTCTGAAGGCGAACATCTTGTTGTAAGCGACAAGAATATGGCACAGATCACAGGTAAAATTATGACTCCTTCTCCGGTAAAGGCAGTGCTTAAAAATGACGCTGTTGAAGTAACGGTCAATATCGTTGTGTTGCAGGGCTTTAAAGCTGAAAACGTTGCTCAGTCGGTTCAGGAGAGTGTGAAGTCTGCTATACAGAATATGGCAGGTATCTCCGTATCTAAGGTCAATGTAAAAATTGCTGATATTATGCTTTCAAAATCAGCTGAATAAATAAAGGAAAATTAATTAAATGGCAGAAAGAAAACTTACACGTCACGAAATGAGAGAGGCGGCATTGCTGATTCTCTTCCAGAAAAAACTTAACCCGGAAACGCTTGATGAGCTTCTTGAGGACTGCAAGGAATCGTTTGAGTTTGAATATAACTCTCAGTCGGTGAAGCTTGCAAACGGAGTTGAAGAACACGAGGATGAACTGAATGCAATAATCGAGAGTTATTCGCCTTCCAGAAAACTCGACAGAATTTCCTACATAAACCTTGCTATTATGAAGATAGCTGTTTATGAGATGAAGTACTGTCCGTCTGTTCCTGATAAAGTAGCTATAAATGAGGCAATAGAATTTGCCAAGAAATATACAGACAAGGCAGACGTGCGTTTTATAAACGGCGTACTCAATTCATATTATAAGGACAGCCTTAACAATAAGGAACAGCCTGATGCCTGATTTTTTCACCGTAACCGTATCTCAGGTTACAAGGCGGCTTTCGATGATAGTAAAAGGCGATAAGGCTCTTTCTGATGTATATGTTGCAGGGGAGATATCAAATTTTACTTTGCACAAAGCATCCGGTCATATGTATTTCACTTTGAAAGACGAAATATCGTCAATTAAGTGCGTTATGTTCGCAGGCAAAGCCGCAGGACTTACATTTATGCCGTACAGCGGTCAGAGCGTGATCGTCCGCGGCGGCGTGAATGTATATGAGCGTGACGGCGCAAATCAGATATATGTAAGCGAGATCATCGAAAAAGGTCAGGGTGAACTTGCGATTGCCTTTGAAAAGGCAAAACGTGAGCTTGAAGCCGGAGGATATTTTGACAAGAAGCGACCGATCCCGAAACAACCGAAAAAGGTCTGTCTTATAACAGCTGAAAAAGGTGCGGCATTACAGGATATGCTCAATATCATTGCAAGGCGCAGACCGATACTTGAGGTCGTGCTTATCCCTGCGACTGTACAGGGCGCATATGCGCCTGCAACGCTTATAAACGGCATTGAGGCGGCACAGACGACAGGCGCAGATCTGATCATAGTAGGCAGGGGCGGAGGCTCGGCAGAGGACTTGTCGTGCTTTAATGATATCGGATACGCAAAAGCATTGTATAACAGTGAAATACCGACAATATCGGCGGTAGGACACGAAACGGATTTCACAATATCGGATTTTGTCGCGGATCTGCGTGCGCCCACACCGTCAGCGGCTGCTGAAATCGCCACATCGGTTACCTGTGATGATCTGAGCGAACATATAGAGCTGACTTATGACAGGCTTAGTGACATTGTACATTCTCAGATAGAGGGGTACGAACAGCTTATTGACAGCTATCAGAGGCACATAGCGGCATACAGCCCCATTAATCGCCTTGAAAGATTGCTAAGGGAGCTTGAATTGCTTGACAACAGAGTCAAGGCATCTGTAACAGGTCATATCCGCAGTAACGAGGCACTTATTGAAAGCTATACGGACAAGATAGAGGCGCTAAGTCCGGTAAATGTACTAAGGCGTGGTTACAGTGCCGTTACCGTAAACGGCAGAAACGTAGGCAGTATCAATGATATGTCTGTCGGCGACAATGCGGAAATACAGATGTCTGACGGCATTGCAAAGGCAACAATAACAGAAATTGAAAAGAGCAGCGAGGTGCGTTTTAAATGAGTTTTGAAACAGCTATGAAAAGACTTGATGAGATATCGGTTCAGATGGAACAGCCGGATATCACGCTTGACAACTCAATGAAATGTTATAAAGAGGCGGTTGAGCTTATTGCATTCTGCCGCAAGTATATTGACGAAGCCAAGCTTACGGTACAGAAGCTGGAAGAGGCGTAATATGCAGATGAACCTGATCGGCACGCCCAAAACCAAAGAAGAGTTTGACTTTATGTTCAAGGCATATTGTGTATATTTTGAGGAACAGCTGAAAGCTGTTTGTGATTCATTCTGTGAAAGCGGTGCAAAATACAGGGCGCTTTATGATGCGGCGGCATACAGCCTTGAGGCAGGCGGCAAGCGCATAAGACCCGTGCTTGCGTTTGAGATGTGCCGTGTATGCGGGGGAGATCCGTGTGACGCACTCCCTGCGGCGATCGCCATTGAGATGATACACACGTTTTCTCTTATACACGATGATCTGCCGTGCATGGATAATGATGATATAAGAAGAGGCAGACCAAGCTGTCACAAGGCTCACGGCGAGGCGGTAGCACTTCTTGCGGGTGACGTACTTACGGCATATGCGGGAAAGGTCATATGCGACAGCAACCTTTCTGCTGACAAGAAAGCCGCTATGATACAGGTGCTTTATGACAGAACCATCGGTATGATAGAAGGTCAGACAATTGATATAGACGGTAACTTTGATACGCTGGACGGACTTCTTTCAATGTATGAGATGAAGACCTCGGAACTGCTTACAGCCGCCTGTGTTATGGGATGTATAGCGGCGGGAGCGGATAAGGACAAGATATCCGCAGCAACTGCATACGCTCATGATCTGGGACTTGCATTTCAGATAGTGGATGACATACTTGATGTAACGTCTACTTCCGAAGAACTCGGCAAGCCTGTCGGAAGCGACGAAGAGCAGAACAAGACGACAAGCGTTACTTTACTCGGACTTGAAAAGGCAAAGGAGCTTGCAAAAAAGTATACTTGCGGTGCTGAAAAGGCGCTTACCGAGTTTGATGATACCGTATTTCTGGATAAACTGACGGATCTGCTTTTAAGCAGAAAGAAATGATGAGGGTAGTTATACCCTGAGGAGTTCAATATAAATGAGAACTGATCAGATAAATGTAATTTTACTTATAGCGCTGATAAGCTGGGGCACGGCACAGATAATAAAGACATTCATACATTTTATCAAGACGAAAAGCTTCAAGGCTGAACGTCTTACAGGTGCCGGCGGTATGCCGTCTGCGCATTCTGCTACTGTCTGTGCTACTGCAATAACCACTTGCAGAGTATGCGGAATATGCTCGCCCGAATTTGCGCTTGCAATGATACTTGCGATGGTTGTAATGTATGACGCTATGGGCGTCAGACGTTCGGCAGGTCTTCAGGCAAAGGAAATCAACCGCTTAAGGCGTGTGGTAAACGAACTTGACGAAGAGTTTATGGATAAATTTGACGATAAGGTCGATGAGATAGAAGAAAAAAAGCCGGAGGAGATACATGAACTCAAGGAGTTCCTTGGTCATACTCCTCTTGAGGTGCTTTGCGGAGCTTTGCTCGGAATACTTATAGCTATGGCTGTACCGATACAGGTAGTCGGCTGATAATACATCAATCAGGTGAATAAAATTGATATTGAAAAACGATATGTCCACCGGGTATCTGAAGACACTTACCCCCGAACAGCGTAAAAAACTGTGCTCGGAGATTAGGCAGTTTCTTGTAAAAACGGTAACGGTAAACGGCGGTCATCTTGCGTCCAATCTCGGAACGGTCGAGCTTACGGTGGCAATGCACACTGTATTTGACTCTCCGAAGGATAAATTTATTTTTGATGTAGGTCACCAGTCCTACACACATAAGATAATAACAGGCAGAGCAGGGAAAATGAATACGCTGCGCTGTGAAGGCGGACTTTCAGGCTTTCCGAAAGCCGAAGAATCGGAACACGATGCTTTTATCGGCGGTCACAGCAGTATTTCTATTTCTGCGGCGCTCGGCATTGCAAAAGGTATGCAGTTAAACGGTGACGACCACAGCGTGGTTGCGGTTATCGGCGACGGCGCGTTTACCGGCGGCGAAGCATACGAGGGTATGAACAACGCAGGTAAAAGCGACTGTAATCTTATAGTTGTACTCAACGACAATGAGATGTCGATATCCAAAAACACCGGAGCGCTTGCGTTATATCTTGCACAGATACGGTCAACAAGGAAGTATTACAGCACAAAGACTTCTGTCAAGAATGTACTTGACAAAACCCCCATAATAGGCAAGGGACTGGGTAAGGCGGCAAAAGGTACAAAGCAGTTGTTGAAATATGCAATTTACCACTCGAATCTGTTTGAGAATTTCGGTTTTAAATATCTCGGTCCTATTGACGGGCATAATCTCGATGAGCTTACAGAGGCACTGATGGTTGCGAAGATGATGCATAAGCCGTGCCTTGTTCATATTTACACGAAAAAAGGAAAAGGCTATGCGCCTGCCGAAAACAATTCAGGTGAATATCACGGATTACCGCCAAAAAATCAACACGGTAATGACGGCGAGTGCTTTACCGAAGTATTCGGAAAGACTCTTCTTTCGTTCGCTGAAAAGGATAATAATATATGCGCCGTGACCGCTGCAATGAAATACGGTACGGGGCTTCAGTACTTTTCAAAGGCTTTTCCCGAACGATTTTTTGACGTCGGAATTGCGGAACAGCACGCCGTGACTTTCTGTGCGGGACTTGCTAGTCAGGGCAAACTTCCTGTTTTCGCTGTATATTCGTCATTCTTACAGCGTTCGTATGACCAGCTTATACACGACTGTGCAATAGAGAACCGTCATATTGTGCTCGGAATTGACAGAGCGGGATTTGTCGGTGAGGACGGAGAAACACACCACGGTTTGTTTGACGTGGCTATGCTGTCAACCGTTCCTACAGCAACGCTTTATTCGCCGTGTGATACATCGGAGCTTTCTGTCTGTCTTGAGCAAGCACTGTACAGTGATACAGGTATATCGGCGGTAAGATATCCGCGCGGCTGTGAGCTTTCGCATTCCGATACCGATAAATACTGTGATTATAAATATATTTCAGGCGGAAATAAAAAGCTTGTTTTCGTATACGGTAGAATAGCCGCATATGCAAAAGATCTCAGCGACACTGCCGATATATTACAAGTAATAAAGATTTATCCCATATCTGATGAAATCATAAAAATATGCCTTGAGTATGATGAGATATATGTCTTTGAAGAGGGCGAAAGAGATGGCGGTATAGCACAGAAGCTCTGCACTGCATTAGTTATTGCAGGATATAAGGGTAAATTTTCTATAACTGCCGTTGACGGATTTATCCGTCACGCAAGCGTTGCAACACAACTTCGCAACGCAAAGCTTGACACTGACGGTATGAGAGAAATCATAGGAGGATAATATGCCAAAAAGACTGGATGTTTATCTTTCCGATAACAATATTGTAAAAAGCCGCAGTCTTGCCGCTACTCTGATAAAACAGGGAAGCGTTGAGGTAAACGGCAGGATATGCACAAAACCGTCATTTACGGTCGTTGACGGTGATAATGTAAAAATAATCGGTGAACTGCCTAAATATGTCGGCAGAGGCGGACTTAAACTTGAAAAGGCGCTGGCTCACTACAGACTGCATCTTGACGGCACTGTCTGCATTGATATCGGTGCATCTACAGGTGGATTTACCGATTGTATGCTCCAGAACGGTGCAGCGAAGGTATACTCTGTAGATGTAGGTACGGATCAGCTTGATGAAAAGCTCAGGAACGACAGCAGAGTAATTTCTATGGAAAAGACCGATATAAGAAACTGCGTCGGCACATTGCCGCAGGTTGACTTTATCAGCATTGATGTATCATTCATATCGCTGAAACTGGTACTTCCGTCCGCATTTGCGCTTCTTAAAGACGGCGGCGAGTGCGTGGCGCTTATTAAACCGCAGTTTGAAGCGGGAAAAGCGCATCTGAGCAAAAACGGCATAGTTCGTGACACCAAGGTTCATAAGAAAGTCTGTGACAATATAGCGGAATTTGCATCAGCTGTGGGTTTTGAACGCAGCGAGATCATACCGTCCCCGATAACGGGCGGAGATGGCAATACCGAGTATCTGATATATTTAAAACGACTGAAAGCAGGTGATAGGCTTTGAAAGTAATGATATGCGCCAACCTTGATAAGGAGAGAAGCCGCAAGGCTGCTCTTGATGCTTGCTCAAAGCTTATTGACATAGGCTTTCAGCCACTTATCGAAAAGCAATACGAAAATGCTATAAAAGTAGATAAAGCGTTCTATTCTGAAACGGACAAGCTTGTAAATGAGTGCGATATGTTAATGACTATCGGTGGTGACGGAACTATTCTCAAATGGGGACAGAAAGCGGCAGTATGTGGCAAACCGCTGCTCGGAATAAACACCGGACGGCTCGGATTTATGACTTCTATTGAAAGCGATGAGCTTGAAACGCTTGAACGGCTCAGAACAGGCGACTACAATATCAGCAGAAGAATGCTCCTTGACATTGAGTATGAGGGTAAAGGTAATTTCAGCGCGATAAATGATGTCGTGTTCAGTAAGTGCCGTTACTCAAAGCTCCCTGAGTTTATCGTATCGGTAGAAGAGTACGAGGTCACAAAGATAAGGGCAGACGGTATAATTTTCAGCACACCGGCAGGATCTACCGCCTACTCGCTGTCGGCAGGCGGTCCTATTATATCGCCGGACGCTCAGTGTATTGAGTTTACTCCGCTGTGTGCGCATTCTCTTTTCGGCAGACCGATGATATTTTCATCAAACTCAGAGATTACGGTACGCTTTTCCGCATACGAAAACAGCGGTGTTTCGCTGAGTATTGACGGAAATGACGATATGGACTTTAACGAGGGAGAAACGATAAAGATAAGGCGTTCAAAGCAGGAGCTTTCGCTTATTGATATAAACGGAAGCAGTTTCTACAAAGCTGTACACAACAAGCTTATGCGTCCGCTTAAATAACACTGACAGGGGTGGTGATATTGTGAAAAAGAAAAGGCAGGCAGAGATACTGAGGATAATATCCACAAATGAGGTCGAAACTCAGGAGATGCTTCTTAATCTTCTCCGTGAGCGTGGTTATGACGTAACACAGGCTACTGTTTCGCGTGACATCAATGAGATGAACATTGAGAAAACCGTATCGGCAAACGGCGTAAACTGTTATGCTAAAGCCGAAAAGGTACATACAGTCAAGTTTCACAATATCATTTCGGAAGCTGTTGTCAGCATTGATTATGCTATGAATATTGTTTCGATAAAGTGTCACAGCGGACTTGCAAATGCGGCGTGTGCAGGACTTGACATGATGAATTTGTCATATGTTGTCGGCACTATCGCAGGCGATGATACTATTTTTGTATTGACGCGCACAGAGAGCGACGCAAGAATGCTGACGCGTCATCTGAAAGAATTGCTTTAAATAAGGAGGTCGGCGTTTTGCTAAGAGAATTGTCTATTGAAAATCTTGCTGTCATAGAAAAGGCGTCGATTGCCTTTGACGATAAGCTGAATGTATTTACGGGTGAAACAGGCGCAGGTAAGAGTATACTTATCGGCGGAATCAACGCCATACTCGGCGGCAGAGTGAGCAAGGACATTGTAAGAGCTGGGGCTGACAAGGCGGTTGTGACGGGTCTTTTCGACGATCTGCCGCAGACTGTCATTGATAAGCTTTCCGAAAACGGTTTTAGTGCCGAGGATGAACTTTTATTACAGCGTGATATACATTCGGACGGGAAGAGTACAGCCAGAATAAACGGCAGAGCAACAACAGTGGCAATACTTCGTGATATAGCGTCTGAACTTATTGATATTCACGGACAGCACGATAACCGTCTGCTTATGGACAGCGATAATCAGCGTGAAATTCTCGATAATTACGGCAGAAACGGCGAACTCCTCAGAGAATACGGTGTAGCTTTCAAGGAGTTTTCTGCGCTGTCGCGTAAAATAAAGGAAGTCAGCCGCAAAAAGACCGAATCGCTTGAAAAGGCAGAGCTGCTCAGAGAACGGCTTGAAGAACTTGACAGATACAATTTCTCTGCCGATGAAGAAGAAGCCGTAAAGCAAAAGATTGAGGAACTTCGCAATGCCGAGTATATAAGCGAGAATCTGTATAATGCACAGACGGCGATTTCGGGTGATGATGATACAGACGGTGCATATTCACTGCTTGAACATTGTCGTGACAGCGTTTTGTCACTCAGCGATACTATTCCTGAGCTTGAAAAGCTGTCGGAAAGAATATCGGATATGCTCATTGAGCTTGAAGATATAAGAGAGGAAATAGTACAGCGCATACCCGACGACGATGAAGATACGGCAGGTATGCTTAGCGTTTATGAAGAACGTTTGAGTGTGATATTAAGGCTTCGCAGAAAGTACGGCGCAGAGCTTTCCGAAATACTTGAAAATTCGGAAAAATGGCGCAACGAACTTTATGAAATAGACAACGGTGACGATATAATAGAAGAGCTTACCGAGAAGAAAAAAGAAGCGGGAGAGAAAGTAAAGCAACTAGCCGCAGAGCTTACAAAAAGCCGGAAAAAGGCGGCGGATGAACTTGCAAAGCGGATTTCTTCCGAGCTTGCATTTCTTGATATGCCTGATATAAGGCTTGTATTCGATATATCGCAGGATAAGGTCACGCTAAGCGGTATGGATAAGGTCGAAATTCTTATATCCGTAAATAAGGGTGAAGAGCTGAAACCGATGAGCAAAATAGCATCCGGCGGTGAGTTGTCACGAATTATGCTTGCCATAAAGAACGTACTTGCCGATACCGATAAACTGCATACAATGATATTTGACGAGATAGATACGGGTATCAGCGGCAGAGCTGCAACAAAGGTAGGAATAAAGCTTCACGAAGCGGCAAAGAACAGGCAGATACTCTGCGTCACACATCTTGCGCAGATAGCGGCTATGGCTGACACACAGCTTCTTATCAAAAAAACAAGCGATGATAAACGTACATATACAGCAGTCACAAAACTTGACTTTGACGGCAGAAAAAAGGAGATAGCAAGGATCATTTCGGGCGATGAAAATGATCCGATATCGCTTGAAAATGCTGAAATGCTGCTCACAAGAAAGAACAAAACGTAAAATTATATACACACAGTCCGGGAAGAACAAAACTTTCCGGACTGTCAGTCTGTCGATAAATCTCTATCGTTGATAAAAATGGGGTCGCAGGGGCGTAGCCCCAGTAATATAGCCCCTTTCCCAGGGAAAGGGGTTTGGGGTTTCGGCAAGGATGCCGAGATAGAACGCCCAAAGGCTTTGCAGGACGCAAAGCCCACAAAGCGTTCTTATAGGGATAGAGGACAAGCACTTTTGTTGAAAAAACATACTTTTTCTACAAGCTGACAGTCCGGGAAGAACAAAACTTCTCGGACTGTTTTTTATATCCCTATCACAAACCGACACTTTTTTCTTTCTCTTTGTCCTATAATAAACGAGGGGCGTGGAAATGGTGATCTATCTTGATGTGCTTATACTTATAAATCTGTACGTTACATATTTTCAGATACTTGCGGTATCTGTGCTTACTCACCGTAAGGTTATATGGTACAGAAAGCTGATATCTGCGGGAATAGGCGGAGCGGCATCTCTTTGCATATTCATACCTCAGGATATGGTTATCACACTTACAATGCTTAAAATAGCGTTATGCTTCGTTATAGCGTTTACAGCGTTCGGGTACTGCGGATTTTTGAAGTATATGAAGAGCGTTTTGTTTTTGCTGTTTGTAAACTTCCTGTTTTCAGGGCTTATGCTTTGTGTGTGGCTGTTTGCCGCTCCTATGAAAATGCTTTTTATAAACGGCACAGTATATTTCGGAATAGACGCTATGACGGTGATTTTATGCACCTGTGCCGCTTATACGGTAATGAGAATGATAAGACTGATACTTGACAGAACCGGAAGAACCGACAGAAAATATACTGTTGAAATTCACAACAACGGAAATGAGTGCAGACTGTCTGCGCTTGCCGACAGCGGAAACGGACTTGTTGACTGCTTCAGCGGGCTTCCTGTCATAGTGTGTAGACGTGATATATGCGCAGATATTTCACCGCCTGCAATTATGGCGATAGACGGCAGTATAGACCTGTCACAGCTACGCCCGGAAATGCTAAAAGGCGTGCGCATTATGCCGTTTTCGACGGTCGGTAAGGATGGACTTATCTGCACATTCAGAGCCGATAGTGTTGTAATTAATGACGAAAGGCAGCATAAATATCCCGTGAACGCCCTTATTGGTGTAGTGGTCGGCGGTAAACAGGAATATGAAGCGATCTTCAACCCGAAAATACTTGTGTGAGGTGTAAAATATGCTGAAAGTAATAGAAATTATCAGCAGACTGATACAAAGACTGCGTATGTCCGCTGTCGGAAAATGCGAAATAGATTACATAAACGGTGCAGAAACCTTACCTCCTCCGCTTTCCAAGGAGGACGAAGCAAAAACGCTTGCAATGCTTGACAATGATTTTGAGAAGGCAAGAGAAAAGCTTATTGTTCATAACCTGCGGCTGGTTGTGTACATTGCCAAGAAATTTGAGAGCACCGGTATAGGAATAGAGGACCTTATTTCAATCGGAACTATCGGACTTATCAAGGCAGTAAATACATTCAGTGTTGAGAAAAATATAAAGCTCGCTACTTATGCCTCAAGGTGCATAGAAAACGAAATACTTATGTATCTGAGAAAAACGAATCCGCAAAAAATGGAGGTTTCAATAGATGAGCCTCTTAATGTTGACTGGGACGGCAATGAACTGCTTTTGTCGGATATTCTCGGAACGGATGATGATACTGTAAGCGTCAACATCGAAAATGAAGCGGAAAAGCGTGTACTTCTTGAAGCGGTGGAAAAGCTTGACGAAAGGGAAAAGCTGATAATGGAACTTCGTTTCGGACTCAACAACCGTCCCGAAAAAACGCAAAAGGAGGTCGCCGATATGATCGGGATCTCCCAGAGTTATATATCACGTCTTGAAAAGCGCATTATAAAACGGCTTAAAAAGGATATGGAAAGCCTGTGCAGTTAGCGCTTCGCAAAATCCCTGCCGAGTACAGCCATAGCGCACCTCAGTCCGTCCATTGCAGCGGTTACGATACCGCCTGCATACCCTGCACCTTCGCCGCAAGGATACAAGCCTTTCACGCTGACCGATGAAAGTGTTTCATCTCTTACTATTCTCACAGGCGAGGAACTTCTTGTTTCCGGCCCTGTCATGACTGCGTCAGGTAAGCCGAAGCAGCTGATTTTTTTAGCAAACTGCGGCAGTGCGAACCTCAGTGCATCGCATACAAAATCGGGTAAGTATTCATCGGGCGGTACAAATTTTGTGCCGATTGGGTAGGAAGGGGTTACGTTGCCGAATTTTTCGGAAGTACGCTTATTGAGAAAGTCGCCGACTAAGGAAACAGGTGCTTTATAATTGCCGCCTGCCGCTTTGTAGGCGGCTTTTTCTATTTTCCGTTGCAGTTCAACGCCTGCCATAATATCGTCTTTATCAAAATCGTCAGGGATAATGCCGACGAGAACGGCGCTGTTTGCATTTTCACCGTTTCTGGCATAGCAGCTCATACCATTTGTGACTATCGTGTTTTCTTCGGAAGAAGAAGCGGTAACCACGCCGCCCGGGCACATACAGAATGTATAAATACCTCTGCCTGTTTCATCGTGTACGGAAAGCTTATAGTCGGCTGGCGGGAGCGCAGGGTGTCCGCTCATATTGCCGTACATACTGCGGTCGAGATCCGATTGTTTGTGTTCTATTCTGACACCTATCGAGAAGTTTTTTGCCTGCATAGTAACGTTGCGGTTTTTTAGAAGATAGAACACATCTCTTGCACTGTGACCTATGGCAAGAATCACGTTGTCGGTTTCGATGGTAATTTCAGTATTGCTTTTTATATAGCTTATGGCTTTAATTCTGCCGTTTTCGGTATCATAGCCGCAGAATTTTGCGCCGAATATTACATCACCGCCGAGTGAAACAATATCGTTTCTGATATTTTTAACTGTTGCTGAAAGCTTATCAGTGCCTATATGAGGTTTTGCGTCGTACATAATTTCTTCGGGTGCACCGTGACGGACAAACTCTTCAAAGACTATCCGTGACAGCGGGTCGTTTACGCCTGTGTTGAGCTTGCCGTCTGAAAAAGTACCAGCACCGCCCTCGCCGAATTGCACGTTGCATTCTGTATCGAGTATGCCTTTTTCCCAGAATAAGCGTACTTTTTCCTTGCGGCTGTCTACGTCAAGACCGCGTTCAAGCACTATCGGTCGCACTCCGCACTGCGCAAGATACAGTGCCGCAAACATTCCCGCAGGACCAAAGCCGATTATCACGGGACGATTTGAAAGTTGTGCTTTTCGGGGAAGAGAATACGGTGTTTCTTTATATAAGGAAACATTTTTGTTTCCCGTATTCTTTTTTAGTATGCCGTTTTCGTTATCATATTGAAAAGCAACCGTATAGACAAAATGTATATCGTCCTTGTGGCGGGCGTCAACAGAACGTCTGATTATTTTGATGTCAGTCGGTTTAAGCTTTTCAAGCTTTAATTTTTTGCTTATAAATGTCGCTATGTCGCCCGTTGTATGTTCGAGCGGCATTTTTATATTGCTGTATTTGATCATTACTTACTCCAATAAAGAAAGGCTTGCATTCATACCTGCGGTATAACCGCTTTTCCATGCCCAGTCGAGATTATATCCGCCGCATCTTCCCTGAATATTGAGTATTTCGCCGCAAAGGTATAATCCGCTTGCTTTGAGCGATTCCAGCTTATCTGAAACTTCATTTGCCGGTATACCGCCGCAGGTAATCTGCGCAAGGCTCCAGTCGGATACTCCTTTAACGGGATATCTGCTGTCTTTTGCGGCAGTGCAAATCAGAGATATTTCCTTTGGCGTTATTTCACCGCAGGTTTTTGAAAAGACGACACCAACCTTTTTCAGTATAGCCTGACCTATGCGTTTGTGATATATTCCTGTCAGAAGTTCTTCACAAGGAAGCGTAGCCCTTATTTCAGCCGAGCTTTTTATTATGTTGTACAGCTCTTCTTTACCGAGCGTGGGTGCTGTATCAAGCGATATCTCGCCTTTGTCAACATACTTTGCGGCTGTTGCCGACAGATTGAATATGCAGATACCTGACAGAGCGCCGTCTGCGAACTGGACTTCACCTGACTGCCTGTCAATTATCTTTCCGCCTGCAAGCAGTGAAACATCGGCTGCGATACGCAATCCCTTTACCGCTTTTACAAGTCCGACATCTGTTCTTATAGGGGCTAATGCAGGATATAGCTTAGTTGACGAGTGTCCTAGCTTTTTACACAGCGCATATCCGTCACCTGTAGTTCCGAGTGACGGGGCGGCTTTTCCGCCGGTGGCAATTATAACGCGTCTTGTTCTGACCTCAGTTTCTCCGTTAGTTATGATAAAGCGGTTTTTTGCTTTCTTTATATCTGTGACATAATATTCGCAGATTGTATTGATACCGGCAAAATCAGCGGCAAATCGCAGTGTGTCAAGCACCGATGCAGCCGTATTGCTGAAAGGATACACTCTGCCGGTATCATCTGCACGGCAGAGCAGTCCCAGGGAAGAAAAGAATTCTTCCGAATTTTCTATATCGCCGCTTATATACGACAATAACTCAGTGTCGCCGTCATAGTCGTCTGCCGAGATGAAGCTGTTTGTAAGGTTGCATCTTCCGTTACCGGTAGATAATATTTTTTTGCCGACCCTTGGCAGTTTTTCGAGAATGGTTATATTGTTACAGCCGTATCGTGCGGCGGCAATGCCTGCAACCAGTCCTGATGCGCCGCCGCCGACAATTGCTATATCGGTATCAATTATTTTCATTTCTGCTCCGTTCAAAGAAGTTAATTAAATTTATAATCCGTTAACATAAGAAGTATAACATATTATCATTCGGTAAGCAAGAGGTTTGCTTTAAATGCAGATTGTATGGGAAAATCTGCGGAGTACAGGAGGATAACAAAATGGACGACAGAATAATGAAACTTATAATTGCGCTTGGTAAGTTTTCGGCTCAGCCAAGGCAATACAGAATAATGGATGGACTTAACGCGAGCGAAACAGGCATTTTCTGGGCTATGACACAGATCGTTGCGGAAAGACCCGATACCGAGCTGTTCGGACTGAGCGAGCTTAACAGCTATCTTAATTTTACCAGACCGAATCTTTCACAGACTGTCAACAAGCTGGAGGATAAGGGCTATGTTGAGAGGGTCGTTCTTAAGGATGACAGAAGGGTAACATACATCAGACTCACAGAAAACGGCAGAGCAACGGCAAAAGCAAAATATGACGAGATATTCACACGACTTGAAAATATAGCAAAGATACTCGGCGAAGAGGATACAGATAAGCTTATCGAGCTTGTTCTGCGTTTTGCCAACGCTTACGAAAAGTCGGCTGAACTGAAGTAAGAGAAAGGGAGCATAGTATTTGTGTAAAATATTCGGGTATCTCAAAAACAGCATACCGCAGGTTTTGCTGATAATTGTACTGCTTATAATTCAGGCTTGGGGCGACCTTACCTTACCGCAATACACATCGGATATCGTGGATATAGGTATACAGAACGGCGGTATAGAAAATGCGGCGGCAGATGCGCTGAGCGTTGACAGCTTTAATGCGCTTGAAGCGTTTATGAATGATGAGCAGAAAAGCATATTTGTAAAAAGCTATACTCTTGTGAAAAAAGGGGAAGCGACCGATTCTCGGAAAGACCGCTTTCCTGCGTCAAAAGACAATGATGTGTATTTTCTGAATGATATTACTTCAGATGAAAAGACACAGCTTATTGATGCCATAGGAATACCTATGACTGCGGCTGAAATGATGAGAGAACTTTCTTTTGAAGATTTTTCGGCTATGGCAGAAAAGCAGGGAGTGGCTCTGCCGTTCACATCGTTTGAACAGGCAGGACAGGCTCTCGGAATTGAAGAAGGTAAAGTGAATGCTCTGACGATCATTACCGCACTTGCAGGCACGGGAGCGATGGGCGATACTGATTTATCGGCATCTCTTGATAAATTATCGGATATGCCCGGAACTATTACCGAGCAGTCGGCAGTACTTTTTGTAAAGAATGAATATTCATCTCTCGGCGTTGATATGAACGTATTACAGCAAAACTATCTGCTGTCAGCCGGCGGAAAAATGCTGCTTATCGCACTTCTTATGATGGCGGTATCCGTGACTGTCGGTTTCTTTGCTGCTACAACAGCGGCAAAGGTCGGAAGAGATTTACGGGCTAAGGTGTTCAAGAATGTTGTCGGTTTCTCAAGCGCCGAGATCGACAAGTTCTCTACGGCAAGTCTTATTACCAGAAGCACGAACGATATACAGCAGATACAGATGGTTATTGTAATGCTTCTGAGAATGGTTATATACGCTCCAATACTCGGTATAGGCGGAGTATTTATGGTACTGACTACCGGTACGGGTATGGCGTGGATTATAGCGCTTGCGGTAATAGTGATCTTTGCCGTTGTAATGGTGCTTATGAAGATTGCGATGCCTAAATTCAAGCTGATGCAGAAACTGGTCGATAAGCTGAACCTTGTTGCAAGGGAGATACTTACCGGTCTGCCTGTTATCCGTGCCTTCAGCCGTGAAAAATATGAAGAGGATCGTTTTGATAAGGCAAACAGGGATCTTACGTCAACGATGCTGTTTACAAACCGCACAATGACATTTATGATGCCGCTTATGATGATGATAATGAACCTTATCACTGTTCTTATCATATGGGTAGGCGCCGGTCAGATATCGGACGGTTCGCTCCAGGTCGGCGATATGATGGCATTCATAACTTACACAATGCAGATAGTAATGTCGTTCCTTATGCTGACTATGATATCAATAATGCTGCCGAGAGCCGCAGTTTCGGCAGACAGGATAAACGAAGTCATAACAGCAAAGAAGAGTATCGAAGACAAGCCCGGTGCAGGAACTTTCGACAAGTCAACGCTCAGAGGCAATGTTACATTTGATCACGTTTCGTTCCGCTATCCCGATGCAAAGGAAGATGTGCTGACGGATATATATTTCACTGCAAATGCAGGCGAAACAACAGCCATTATAGGCAGTACGGGAAGCGGCAAATCAACGCTTATCAATCTTATTCCCAGATCCTTTGATGTTACTGCCGGCAGGATCACTATTGACGGTACGGATATAAGAGATGTGACACAGCATTCTCTTCATGAAATAATCGGTCTTGTGCCGCAGAAAGGCGTATTGTTCTCAGGTACTATCGACAGCAATATAAAATTCGGAGCAGAGAACGCAAGCGAAGAAACAGTAAAGCTTGCCGCTGATGTTTCACAGTCGTCTGAATTTATTGACAGCAAGCCGCAGAAATACAATGAACCTGTTTCTCAGGGAGGTACAAATGTATCGGGCGGACAGAAACAGCGTCTGTCAATTGCTCGTGCAATAGCGAAAGAGCCGAAAATATACCTGTTTGACGACAGTTTCTCGGCACTTGACTTCAAGACAGACGTCAAGCTCAGAAATGCACTTGCCGATAATATTCACGACTGTACGATAATCATCGTTGCACAGCGTATAAGTACAATACTTAACGCCGACAAGATAGTCGTACTTGATGAAGGTAAGATAGCCGGTATAGGAACTCACGGACAGCTTATGCAGAGCTGTGAGGTTTACAGACAGATAGCACACTCGCAGTTATCACAGAAAGATCTTGCTGCAATAGACAATGCAAAGGGGGTTACTGACAATGAGTAATTCTCATAGAAGAGGACCCGGCGCACCAGTGGAAAAGGCAAAGGATTTCAAGGGCAGTATCGGAAAACTTGCAAGATATATGAGTGAATATAAACTTGCGCTTGTTTTCGTTGTGATCTTTGCCATAACATCAACTGTTTTCAATATAATCGGTCCTAAGCTGATGGGTAATGCCACAACGGAGATTTTCAACGGCATTATTGCTAAGGTGAACGGTACGGGCGACGTAAACTTTGATACGCTCGGCGCTATACTTCTTTTGCTTATAGGATTTTATCTTATCAGCAGTATCTGTTCGTTTATACAGGGTTGGCTGATGACCGGCGTATCACAGAAGGTCAGCTACAGACTGCGTAAGGAGCTTATTGCAAAGATAAACCGTCTGCCGATGAATTATTTTGACCGCAGTACAAACGGCGAAGCTCTTTCACGAGTTACAAACGATGTAGATACTCTTGCACAGAACCTGAATCAGAGTATAACACAGCTTGTCACATCGATAACGACAATTATCGGTGTGCTTGTTATGATGCTGTCTATAAGCCCGCTTATGACGCTTGTGGCAATTCTTATATTGCCGGTATCGCTGGCACTGGTGCTTATTGTTGTAAAGATATCGCAGAAATACTTCAAGTCACAGCAGGAGTATCTTGGTCATATAAACGGACAGGTTGAAGAGGTATACGGCGGTCATAATATCATAAAGGCTTTCAACAGGGAAGAACGTGTTATAAAAGACTTTGATGAAGCTAATGATATCTTATACAAATCGGCTTGGAAATCACAGTTCTTCTCAGGCATAATGATGCCGGTCATGACCTTTGTCGGAAATCTCGGTTATGTCGGAGTTGCCGTACTCGGTGGTCTCCTTGCCGCAAACGGAACAATTATGGTCGGCGATATACTGTCGTTTATTCAGTATGTAAAGAACTTCACACAGCCGATAACACAAATGGCACAGGTGTCAAGTATGCTCCAGTCAACAGCCGCTGCCGCAGAGCGTGTATTTGAATTCTTGGCAGAGGACGAAGAAGAGCAATGTGCAAAGGAACACGCTATGCTTACAGATACGTCTGGCAATACAAGAAATGTGACAACTCTTGATATAACAGGTGATGTTACATTTGAACACGTCCGTTTCGGCTACAATCCCGAAAAGATAATCATTAATGATTTCAGTGCAAGGGTCAGACAGGGACAGAAGATAGCAATCGTTGGTCCTACCGGCGCAGGAAAAACAACCATTGTCAAACTGCTTATGCGTTTCTATGAGCTTAACGGCGGAAGGATACTCATTGACGGGTATGATATAGCAGACTTCGACAGGAGCGAGCTTAGAGAGCTTTTCGGAATGGTGCTTCAGGATACCTGGCTGTTCAAGGGCAGTATTATGGAGAATATCCGATACGGAAAGCTTGATGCGACAGATGATGAAGTTATTGCCGCCGCAAAAGCGGCTCACGTTGACCATTTCATAAGGACGCTTCCCGGCGGTTATGATATGGAACTCAACGAGGAAGCTTCCAATGTATCACAGGGACAGAAACAGCTTCTGACTATAGCGAGAGCAATTCTTGCAAATAATAAGATACTCATTCTGGACGAGGCTACAAGCTCAGTTGATACCCGTACAGAGATACAGATACAAAAAGCTATGGACAACCTTATGAAGGGCAGAACAAGCTTTGTTATCGCACACCGCCTGTCTACTATAAAAGACGCTGACCTGATACTGGTACTAAAGGACGGCGATATTATAGAACAGGGCAGTCACGAGGAGCTTTTGGAGAAAAACGGCTTCTATGCAGAGCTTTATAATTCTCAGTTTGATAGCTGATATACCGCACTTTTTGCATAGTTTTCTGACAGAACTTGCATATTTGGCGTACAAACTATTGACAATCACTGAAAAAAGCTGTATAATAATAACGGCAAAGGCGCAAAGCAGAAATGTTTTGCGCCTTTTTTATATTGTGTGGACAGCAGGAAGGTATAAATATGGATAAGAAAGTATTTAAAGATAGACTTGCAGAAAATGAATATGAAAATATAAATGTACTACAGCTTTTCGGATTGCAGGATGATGTTTATGTCGGCGGCAGTATTGAGATTTATCACAAGCCATGCGGACATACCGATACCGTGATATTCAGGCAAGGAATTTATGAGAATACCGTCAACGATTGCATAAACGATTATTGCAGTGAATGCAGACGAAAAATGAATAACACCGTTGAATTTGTCAAGAGTTATATTGAGTGGCTGTATGTTGACGTGATTACCGATATTCACGGCAGAAAGTCGATACTTGAAGACGGCGATTACAGGGAATTTTTCAAGAGCGATATCAATCTCGATAAATTTGTAAAGCAGAATTATATTGATTCTCCGATTGAACTTATGACCGCCATTGACAGGTTTATTTCAGATAATCCACGTTCGTTTACCGATGAAAGCGGAAGAAACGTATCTACCGTCAAGATAGATACAATCAAGAATCGTATAACTCATTTCAGAAATAAATGCGGTATTTCCAGAAAAGAACTATCAGACAAGACCGGAATAGCTTTCAAGACTGTAGAAAATTATGAACTCGGACGTACCAAGCTTACCTCAATAGCGGTTGACAATGCTTTCAGGATAGCACAGGTACTCGGAATAAGCGCAGAATATCTTATATAGCGAATCTTGACAATACGCCCAAAAGCGAATATACTTATATCAACACCAGATTTGCGGAGGTAATCATTTGTTACAGGATGTTGTATCTGTTTCGCTCCCTGTGAACGAGCGGATGAGAATAAAAAAGAATCATTTTGAACCGTATAACCTTACCGGTAAAGAGAAACGTATCTGCATAGTTACCGGTATACACGGTGACGAGTTGGAAGGGCAGTATGTTTGCTATGAACTTATAAGAAGGCTTGGTGAGAACGGACATCTTCTGAACGGTATTGTTGACATATATCCGTCTATGAATCCGCTTGGAATGGATTCGATAAAACGTGAAATGCCGATATTTGACCTTGATATGAATATGATATTTCCGGGCTCGGAAACCGGTGCGGTCGCAGAGCATATAGCAGCCGCTATCATGAACGATATAAAGGGTGCGGATATATGTATCGACATTCACGCAAGCAATATATTCCTGCGTGAAATGCTCATGTACGGTAGAGAAGCACAAAGCAAAACAAGGATAGCCAGCCCTGCCACTATTCCGAAGTCAGGGGAACGCAATAGAAAAATTCATAGCTGTATGCTATACTTAATTAGCATTTGAACATATCAAGCTGACACAGCAATCTCTTTACTTGCCGTTAATGCGCGTCTACCAATAGTCCGCACAAAGCAAGAGTAGCGTAAAGGTATAAAAATTTCAAACTTCTTTGTAACGAAATTCCGATTTCTCCGTC